>Ga0209700_100085_pt1 | contig 128517 bp, 103 predicted proteins | sample SiratroredBW_FD_187528 | JGI IMG/M metagenome (GOLD analysis project Ga0209700, IMG submission 187528) | Root nodule microbial communities of legume samples collected from California, USA - Siratro red BW (SPAdes) (version 2) | ecosystem: Host-associated > Plants > Roots > Nodule | place: USA...
CCCTCGCTCTTTCACAGGCTCTCTCGCCTTTGGGCGCAACGGGCTCAGTTCCAGCAACGGGCGGTTCTGATCCAACCGCCCGTTTGCACATTCTGACAGATTTCTGGGACACAAGGGCGCAGGGAAGGCCGGGTGCCGGTTGGCACCCACAGTCCGCTGTGCGAAGGCACACGCAGAAAAACTGCACAGCGGCATACAGGTGAAGCCGAACACACGGCCTTCCCTGCGCAGTGGTCGGACGGCTTATGCCGCGCTCTCCCGGGAGCCGAGTTCCTTCTGGCCTCCCTCACCCCAGCGAAAGTCGCCGGCATCGCGCCGGTTGACGCCAATGCCGCATCCGCCAAGGCTTGACCGTAGCAACGACGGCCAGGACCACACGGTTTTGCCGTACGCACGGTTCGCTATGCGCCGCAGTTTTTCCAACCCTGTCGACGGAGCCGGGAAACTTGCTGGCGAGACGAACCTGACAGCGCCGCTCGTCCGCACGAAAGCCTCGGGCTCACGGAGAGCAATCCGCCCTACCCGCACATCTCGTGCACGACGCTGCCGCGTCCACCGCAACCCGGCCCGCGTTTCGAACGACCTCGCGAACCGCCCCTCTTCCTCGGGGCCGGGCTGTTTCGACTTATGCCGCAATTCCGAATTTCGGTAAAGTGGAATATTCTTATGCGAAGGGGTTGACGAACGAGCGACACAGCAAAATTCGTAGGGTGGGTTAGCGTCAGCGTAACCCACCTCTTTCGTTTCCACACTGACAGAAATGGTGGGTTACGCCAGCGGACTGCGCTTTGCGCAGCCGCCCGCTAACCCACCCTACGCTGCTGTGCCCACCGCAGTCTCCGGAATCCTTGCCGCTTCCATCGGCTGCTTGCCGCGGATCAGGTCCGAGGCGCGGTCGGCGATCATCATGGTGGACGCATTCAGGTTCGCCGAGATCATGCGCGGCATGACGGAGGCGTCGATGACGCGGAGGCCCTCCAACCCGTGGACGCGGAGCTGGTCGTCGACGACGGCCCACGTGCTCTCCGCCGGGCCCATCCGGCAGGTGCAGCCGGGGTGGAAGGTGGTGGTGCCGCGCTGGGTGGCGGCGTGCAAAAATTCGTCGTCGGTGTTGACGTTCGGGCCGGGGAAATCCTCGTAGGCGTAGTAGGGCGACAACGGCGCGGACTTCAAAAGGCGCCGTGCGAGCTTCATGCCGCCGACGATGACGCGGCGGTCGAGCTCGGCGTCGAGATAGTTGGTCTGGATGATCGGCGGCGCGAACGGATCATTGGAGCGGATGCGGACATAGCCGCGGCTCTCCGGGCGCTGCTGCCAGGATGCGACGGTCATACCGGGCTCGTCCTCGAGCTGGCCCTGCACGCCTTCCTTGTAGCTCGCCGGCGTGAAGGTGAGCTGGAGATCGGAACTCTCCGCGCTCACGCCGGAGTGCCAGAAGCAATAGACCATGGTCGGCGACAGCGAGAGCAGGCCGCGGCGCGCGGTCGCCCATTTCAGCGCCTCGATCCACAGAGAGAAGCCGCGGCGAAGCTCGTTGATGGTCTTGATGTCCTTCACCCGCGCCACCGTGCGCGGCGCGTAATGGTCCTGCAGGCCTTCGCCGACCGGCAGCGCGTGGCGCACTTGGATGCCATGGGCCTGCAACAGATCGGGCGAGCCGATGCCGGAGAGCTGCAAGAGCTGCGGCGAATTATAGGTGCCGCCAGACAGGATCACTTCCTTGTTGGCGCGCACTTCGACAGGATGACCGCCACGGCCGCCCTTCATGTAGCGCACGCCGACGGCGCGCTTGCCCTCGAAGATGATCTCGGTCGCATGCGCGTGGGTGTGCACATGGACGTTGGGGCGCTTCATCGCGGGCCTGAGGAAGGCGGTGGCGCCGGAGACGCGCAGGCCGTTGTTGATGGTGCGCTGGCAGTAGGACACACCTTCCTGGGTCTTGCCGTTGTAGTCGGGGTTGCGGGGGATGCCGAGCGAGACCGCGCCCTCCATGAAGGCCTCGCAGAGCGGATCGCGCCACTCCATCGTGGTGACGGTGAGGCTGCCCTCGCGGCCGCGATAGAGCGCCTCGCCCTCGCCGACGCGCTTCTCCAGCCGACGGAAATAGGGCAGCACATCGGCATAGCCCCAGCCGCGATTGCCCATCTGCGCCCAGGTGTCGAAATCCATGCGCTGGCCGCGATTGTAGATATGGCCGTTGATCGAGGACGAGCCGCCGAGCGTCTTGCCGCGCGGCGCATAGATGCTGCGGCCGCCGGTCCAGGGCCCTGGCTCCTGCTGGTAAGCCCAGTTGATGCTCTTCATGTGGAAGGTCTTGATGAAGCCCGCCGGCAGGTGGATGTAGGGGTGCCAGTCGGAAGGGCCTGCCTCCAGCACGCAGACGCTGGTCGCGGGGTCTTCGCTGAGCCGGCTGGCGAGCACGCAACCGGCAGAGCCCGCGCCGACGATCACATAATCAAATCTGTCCATGGTGGCAGCGTCCTTGGCGCGCAATGAGTCTCAGTTGAATCGGTGCCGGAAGCGGGCGCTCCTCACCTCTCCCCATGGGAGAGGTGACCGAGCAAATAGCAAATCTGGAGCACATTATAGCTAGCGCGGCTTGTCGTTGAGTTGAAATTCGAGATGCGCCTGTACCGTCGGCCATTCGGCGGCGGTGATGCTGTAAACCACGGTGTCGCGCAGCGTGCCGTTCGGCCCGACCTGGTGGCTGCGCAGGATGCCGTCCTGCTTGGCTCCCAGGCGCTCGATGGCGCGGCGGCTCTGGTGGTTGAAGAAATGCGTGCGGAACTCGACCGCGATGCAGTTCAGGGTTTCGAAGGCGTGCCGCAGCAGCAGGAGCTTGCACTGCGTGTTGAGCGGGCCGCGCTGCGCGCTCTTGCCGTACCAGGTCGAGCCGATCTCGACGCGGCGGTTGGCGGCATCGATGTTCATGTAGGTGGTCATGCCGACGATCCTGCCGCCGGCATCGAACACGGTGAACGGCAGCATCGAGCCTGCGGCCTGGAGGCCGAGGCGACGGTCGATCTCCTTGCCCATGTTCTCCGGCAGTGGGATCGCCGTGTACCAGAGTTTCGACAGCTCGCCGTCCTTGACGGCCTCGACCAGCCCCTCGCGATGCTGATGCGACAGCGGCTCGAGACGGGCGTGCTGTCCACGCAGGGTGACGGGATCGGGCCAGGGCATTGAAAGTCTCTCCTTACGTCATTGCGAGGAGCGAAGCGACGAAGCAATCCAGACTGCCTCTGCGGAGGCATTCCTGGATTGCTTCGCTTCGCTCGCAATGACGGTAACTAGCACCGTTCATTTGTTTAGGAAATTGAGAGGCAAACCGCTGCGCGGCCAGTCCATGGCGATCAGCTCGCCCTTGCCTGACAGGGTGATGTAGGCGGTCTTCAGCTCGGGGCCGCCGAAGGCAATGTTGGTGGTGACGCGGTCGCCGGTCGGCACCTGTTCCACCAGCGTGCCGTCGGGCGCGATCACCGAGATGCAGCCGGAGACGAGGGTGGCGACGCAGACATTGCCGTTGGCCTCCACCGCGAGCGAGTCGAACATCTGGTAGCCGCCGAGGCCGCAGATCGGCTTGCCCCGCTCGCCGCGATAGATCACCTCGCGCGGCTTCAGCGTGCCCGGCGCGGAGAGCTCATAGGCCCAGAGCCGGCCCGTCGGCGTCTCTGCGATATAGACCGTGTTCTCGTCCGGCGAGAGCCCGATGCCGTTCGCGGGCAGCACGCCATGCACGATCTCGACGATCTCTTTCATGCCGGGCTTGAGATAGTATATGCCGCCAACGTCCATTTCGCGCGCGCGGCGTTTGCCGAGGTCGGAGAACCAGAGGCCGCCCTGCTTGTCGAACACCAGATCATTGGGGCCGCGCAGATCGTGCTCGCCGCATCTGGTCACGACGGTCTCGACCTTGCCGGATTGCAGATCGACGCGCTGGATCGAGCCGCCGCGCTAATCGTCCGGTTGCGGGCCCGGCATGATCATCTTGCCGGCCGGAAGCCAGGAGAAGCCGCCATTGTTGCAGATGTAGATCTTGCCGTCGGGCCCGAGCGCGGCGCCATTGGGGCCACCCGGCACCTTCGCGACGATCTCCTTGCGGCCGTCGGGATGAACGCGGGTCAGGCGCTGGCCGCGGATCTCCACCAGCACGACCGAACCGTCCGGCATCACGACCGGCCCTTCTGGAAATTCGAGGTCGGTGGCGAGAACGCGGACGTTGGACATGTTGGGACCCTCCCGGCTGCTTGTTATGACTTGCACGGGATGTCCGGCACGGGCCCACACGCAAGATTTGCCTGCGGTTATGACAAAGTCGCCGGGGCTTGCCAAGCAAGCGAGACGGTATGCCAGCGTTGCGGAAGCCCCCTACTCCCTCACCGGCATCCATATCTCGAAGCCGCCATTTCCGGTTGCTGGATCGAACTTCTCGTCATAGCGCTCGAAGTTCGGTGCGTCCGCGGCTTTGAGGCCGGAGGCCGGCAGCCACTGATTCCAGATCGTGTTGACAGTGCGGCGGATCGAGGCGACGTGATCGGTGTGGGTAAAGACGGCGTAGCGCTGCTCGGGGATGCGGATGCGGCCGAAGCGACGCGGCAGGTCCGAGAAATCGGCGACCTCGACGCCGGCGATGTAGTCGAAATTGCCGGCATCATCGCCATTGCAGCAAACGCCGTAGGCGACGTTACCGACGCGCGCGGGAATGTCGGCGACCTCCTGGTGAAAGCGGTGCCATAGACCGGGGATCATGGCGCCATTGTCGCAGGAGATGCGCTCGGCGGGACCGGCGACCAGGAAGGCCTTTGCGGTTTCGAAACGCGGCGGGGCAAGATGGTCGAGCATGGTGGAGTCCATGAGGATCGGCTCCTGAAGCTTGAGGTGGCTGACGCATGTCGCGGCCCGCACCGCTTCGGGCGTGGTGCCGAACTGGTCGCGGAACGCGCGGGTGAATGCTTCGTGCGAGCCGTAATCCGCCTCCAGCGCCAGCGACAGGATATCAGGCGCACCGTTCGCAAGACTGCGCGCGGCTTCCGTCAGCCGCCGCGCGCGCACGTAACGCATCACCGGAAGACCGGTGGCTGCGGCAAACGCGCGCACGATGTGGAACCGCGACACGCCTGAGATCGCTGCGATCTCGTCGAGCGTCATCGGCTCGGCCAGATGGCTCTCGATATACCAGAGCGCGCGCTGGGCTGGGTTCACGGTGGTCGTCCTCGTTCGAAGCGCGGTCATGATGCGCAGCAATGCCGCCGGCCCGCTTGATCGGCATTGCGGTCCTGACATGAGGATAGCCGGGCAACGGCTACTGGCAACATCCGGGCATCCGTGGCTACACTCCCGGGGTCGCTGAAACCGCTCACCAGAAAGCACGGAGGAACCGCGTCATGGAAATTACAGATGTGCGGGCGCACCATATCCGCATCCCCTATGACGCCGGTGTCGCCAGCTTTCGCCAGGGCGCTTCCGCAATTACCGCGCTCGACATGGTGCTGGTCGAGGTCACGACCGATGCCGGGCTGACCGGCTGGGGCGATGCCTTCGCCTATGTCTGCCCCCGCACCACGCGCAGCGCCGTCGAGGAGATGATCGCGCCGCAGGCGCGTGGGCTGAAGGTACCTGATGCGGCCGGCATCCCAGGGGTCATGGAGCAGATCCAGCGCAATCTGCATCTGTTCGGCCGCTACGGCATCACCATGTTCGCGATCTCTGGACTCGACATCGCGCTGTGGGACCTTGCCGCCAAGGTGGAGGGCGTGCCCGTGCATCGCCTGCTCCGCGAGACCAGGCGCACAGCTATTCCCGCTTACGCGAGCCTGCTGCGGATCGGCTCGCCCGACAACATCGCCGCCGAATGCAGGAAGGCGCTCGCGCTCGGCTATGGCGCCATCAAGCTGCACGAGACCACGACACCTGCGGTGTTCGCTGCACGCGAGGCGATCGGGCCAACCATTCCGCTGATGGTCGACATGAACTGTCCTCTCACCGCCGATCAGGCGATCGCGTTTGCGAAGGCATGTGCGGACGCGAAACCGATGTTCCTGGAGGAGCCGGTCTGGCCGCCGGAGGATTTTTCTGCGCTCGCCGACGTCCGCAGCAAGGGCGGGCTCGACATTGCCGCCGGCGAGAATGCCTGCACGGAGTATCAATTTCGCCAGATGATGAATGCGGGCGCGGTGAGCCATGCCCAGCCCTCAGTGATCAAGGTCGGCGGCATCACGGAGTTCCTGAAGGTCGCGGCGCTGGCCGATCAGTTCGGCGTCAAGATCGTGCCGCACTCTCCCTATTTCGGTCCGGGCCTGCTGGCGACGCTGCATCTCTTGGCACTGCGCGAGGACGGGCTCGTCGAGATGTTCTATTTGAAACGCGAGGCCTGCCTCTGGGGCGGCCGCGCCGATGTCGATGCGACCGGCCATGTCGCGGTGCCGAATGGCCCTGGACTTGGCTACGAGCCCGATCGCGGCGTGATGGAGCGATATCGCGTCGCGTGATCGCCGCGCTTATTTCGCAGCGTCCTTCGCCGCCGCCGGCGCGTCCTGCTTCTTCTTCGCATCGTCGGCCGGCTTCGCTTGCGCGGCCTGGAGATCGGCGAGCGTCTTCTGCAAGCCGGCGAGACTCGTCTTCAGCGTGTCGATCTGGCGATTGGCTGCGTCCAGCTTCTGCTGATGATCGAGCGTGAGCTTGGTGATAGTCTTCTGGAGGAAGTCGACATTGCTCTGGAGGCAGCTCGTGCGCCGCTCCATGGTCTTCTCGACGGTGCAGATCTCAATGCCGGGCACGTCCTGCGCGCGGAGCGACAGCGGCGCCAGCGCTGCGAGCAGCAACATTGCGAAACAGACGCCGGCGCTTCGGATCAGCATGAAAGGTTCCTCGTCAATCGATCACATCAATGTGCGCTTTTTGCGCGCAAGCGCGTGAGGCTACCACACTCGTACCGCATTCTCGCGTGAGCTTGCGCCTGTTCCCTGGGACGGGGAACGATGATCGGCACGCGGAAAGAAGTGGGCGTTCTTTCCGCGGCTTTGTTTAGGGGAGATTTTTGGAATGGCAACGCGGGATAGACGTCTGGCGGAATTCGATGGCACCGGAGAACCACCACCCGGCCTTGCGGTCGAAGTGTTGTGCGAGGACCACAGCGGAACGTATCAGCTGCCGTTCGCCTGCCGTTACGTGGAGGGACGCTGGCGCAACCACGAGGCCGGCATCGCGGTCGAAGCGACCGTCATCGGCTGGCGTCTGCCGCGCGTGAAGCAGCGCGGCGCCGCCTGACGGCGATCTGTGTTTCAAAATGCGACGGAGCCGCGCTTCCGCTTTAACCTTCGGAACGCGGCCCGAACAAATCACGTCCGAATCGGCCGTAGGGTTTCGTACGCATCTGTTCACGGCTAGATGTCGCCAGCCGGCCGCCCGCGCGCACAATATCTGCGCAGCGCAGGATTGGATTTGGACCGCGTATTGGCCGCAAAAGTTAACCGCATCAAGGGCATGGCGGGGGCACGCCATGTGCCTGCCGGGCGACGGCTCCAGCCCTCGAAACGGGCAGGACAGCGCGAGACCTGCCTAATATTCGACCTCGAGCTCCTCGATCTCGGCCGGCTCTTGCCGCGCCGCCGCGATCCATTCCTGCATCTCGGTCATCGCCATAATGGTGTCGGCATAGGCCTTCAGCGGCGGCGCAAGCTTGACGTCATAGGTGACGAAGCGCGTCACCACCGGGGCGTACATTGCATCCGCCATGGTGCGCCGCTCGCCGAACAGGAACGGGCCGCCCGATTTCTCCAGGCAGTCGCGCCAGATCAACCAGACACGGTCAATGTCGGCCTGCGCGCGCGACCAGATCTTGAAGCCGGGAAAGTGTCCCTTCAGGTTGACCGGCAGCGAGGCGCGCAGCGTGGTGAAGCCGGAATGGATTTCGCCCGAGATCGAGCGGCAATGCGCGCGCTGAATGCGGTCATCAGGCAACAGTCCGGCGTCCGGCATCACCTCGTTGAGATATTCGGCGATCGCCAGCGTATCCCAGACCACGGCGCCCTCGTGCCGCAGGCACGGCACCAGGATCGAGGATGACAGCAAGAGGATTTCGGCGCGCGCCGAGGGATCATCCGGCGCTGTGACGATCTCCTCGAAATCGAGCCCGGAAAATTTCGTCAGCAGCCAGCCACGCAGCGACCAGGACGAGTAGTTCTTGCTGCTGATGGTCAGTGTCGCCTTCGCCATTTGGCCCTTCCCTGCGCCTGATCTCGACACCCGCTCGCCCCGCGGGCGTGCCCATGAGCTGTGCTTGCCGCGAAATTGAGGAGCAAGCGATGTGCCAGTTTCGAGAGCGGTCCCGCTCCCGCTTGGCTTCGATATTGCATAATCGCCGGGGGACAGGTGGGCGTTTCAGTATGATGTCGATGTATTATCAGGCCTTCCAGAACCATATGGACCTGACCGCGCCATGGCGGGCGGGGGCCTCGTCCGCGCTCAAATTCCTCAACCTGGTACCGCAGGGCGTCTCGCATCAGGTGGTCGGCCGGCTCTCGGCAGCGCTTGAGCTGATCTCGCGCTCCACCCTCACCTATGATCGTCCCGCCTACGGCATCGACAGCGTGATGGTGGGCAATCGCGAAATCGCCGTCACCGAGGAGATCGCCTACGCGACGCCGTTTGGCTCGCTGCTGCACTTTCGCAAGGACGGCGTGGGCGAGCAGCCGCGCATGCTGCTGGTGGCGCCGATGTCGGGCCATTTCGCCACGCTGTTGCGCGGCACCGTGAAGACGCTGCTCCAGGACCACGACGTCTACATCACCGACTGGCACAATCCGCGGGACATTCCCCGCAGCGAGGGCCGCTTCGGGCTCGACGACTACACCGAGCATCTCATCGATTTCCTCGGACAGCTCGGCCCGCGCCCGCACATGGTGGCGATCTGCCAGCCATCGGTCTCCGCGCTCGCGGCCGCCGCGATCATGTGCGAGGACAACCACCCCTCGCGGCCGGCGACGCTGACGCTGATGGCCGGGCCGATCGACACCCGCATCCAGCCGACCAAGGTCAACGACTTCGCCAAGAGCAAACCGATCGAATGGTTCGAGCGCAACCTAATCAATTACGTGCCGATGCAGTGCCGCGGCGCCTTGCGCAAAGTCTATCCCGGCTTCGTGCAGCTCACCGCCTTCGTCTCGATGAATCTCGAGCGCCACATCAAGCAGCATCTCGACCTCGCCAACCACATCGCCAAGGGCGAGAAGGACAAGGCCGCCAGCATCAAGACCTTCTACGATGAATATTTCGCGGTGATGGACCTGCCGGCGGAGTTCTACATCGAGACCGTGCGCGACGTGTTCCAGGAGCACCTGTTGCCGCAGGGTCGGCTGATGCATCGGGGACGCCCGGTGAACACCAAGGCCGTCAGCCGGATGGGACTGATGACGGTCGAGGGCGAGAAGGACGACATCTGCTCGATCGGCCAGACCCTCGCCGCACAGGACCTCTGCACCGGCGTGCGCGCCTATCGCCGCGTGCATCACATGCAGGCCGGCGTCGGCCATTACGGCGTGTTCTCGGGCAAGCGCTGGAACAACGAGATTTATCCGCTGCTGCGGGATTTCGTGCACGTCAATTCATGACCATCATTGCCTGGCCCCCAAGGCGCCAGCCGGGGTAACGGCACGTGCTCTAATGCTCTTGCTTGAGCAGCTCTTTCGCTTCTGTGATTTCGGGAAGATTTCGCTCCAAATCGAATTCGGCGAGCACAGGAACGAGCAGTTCGGATGCCGCGCACGCTCGACCATGCGTCTTGTGCAGCCGTGCAAGTCCAAGGGCGCTGCGCAGCTCGAAAGTCTTCGTCTGCTGGCTTCGTGCGATGTCCAGCGCTCGCCTGAGGGCATTCTCGGCACCGGAATCGTCGGGAGGGTCACGGCGCAACAAAAGCTCGCCGTGGACGCGGTGCAGCTCGGCATCGAGCCAACGCTGACCGGATTGCTCCGCCCATGCAATCAGCTCATTCAAGATTTCGAGCCCGGTTTCGACTTGGCCCACCTCTGCGTCCGCCATGGCGACGTGCATTCCCCAAAACGGTTCACAGAGGTAACAGTCATTCTCGTGCAGCAAGGTCCAGCCGCGGCGCATTTCTGCCAATCCGGCCATTCGCTCGCCAGCACGCCACTTGGCGAGGCCATTCAGGTAGGTGCCGGCGGCCACATAGAGCGGCATCGTGTGGTCGCGCGCGAGACCGAGCGCCAGGATCGTCTCTGTTTGCTGCAACAAGCCCCCGCACAGTCCGTCGAACACAGCGCGATGAACAAGCGCATTGGCCTGGGAAAGCGCCCGTTGTTCTCCGGAAGCGCGCACCGCTTCGGCGGCGAGCTGGCGTGCGCGGCCGATGCTGCCCAGCGGCCAGAGTACCAAGGCAAGAAACCTCTCGATCACGAACGGAAGATCCAGCGCCGAAGCCCTGAACATCGCCGGATCCGGCTCGGCACCATAGATATCCAGTGCTTGCTCGAGGTGCGCCCGCGCTTTCAAGTAGTCACCGCCGAACCAGCAGGTAACCCCGCCCGTCCAATGGGCAACGATGGCGGCCACCGGTGAGTTCGGCCGTCGTTCAGCGGCGCTCATGATGGCATCCGCCAGCTCCCGCATCGGAGCGAGCTCGCCGTGTGTCAGGCAAGCATTGAAGAGGCCCGAATGGATCGGCGCAAGTTCAACGGGATCATTGATGTCGGCGGCGAACTGTCGGGCGCGCGTCCATGCGGCGACCGTTTCGGGAGCGCTGTGCCCGAGGCTGCCCCGCAATGCACGGCCATATGCGATTTGAAGATGCAGCCTGCTCATCACCCGGCGGGGCTCATCGGGCAGTTGATCCGCCGTCGCAACCGCCTTGCCGAGATGCGCGATCGCCTCGGAATAGGCCGAGCGTTTTAGCGCCTGCTGGCCCGCCTTGCGCCACCATTCGAGCGCGACCTCGCTCAGCCCCGCCTCGGTGAAGTGATGCGCCAGAACTTCCGGCTCAGTCTCGGCCACGATCGGAAACTTCTCGCGCAGGACATCACCGATGCGCTTGTGAAGCAGCTGCCGTTTGCTCCTGAGCAGGCCCTCATAGGCTGCTTCCTGAACGAGAGCGTGCCTGAAGCTGTAGTTTGCTTCGGGCGGAGCCCCGTGACGCACCAGCAGTTCCGCCTCTTCGAGCTGCGCTAGCGCGGCGGTCAGCGTCAGATCATCGCGTCCTGCCACATATCTCAGCAGCGCATATGAAAAGTCGCGGCCGATCGCGGCGCCGATTTGCGCCACCTCCTTGACTGGAGCCAGCCGGTCGAGCCGCGCCATCAGCGAATCCTGCAGCGTCGCGGGAATAGCGAGCGGCGGGAGCGGACTATCGAGGCGATAACGCCCGGCGTCTTCGACGAGCAATCCGGATTCCAGCACCATCTTGGTGAGTTCCTCGACAAAAAGCGGGACGCCATCCGTCTTGTCGATGATCTGCTTCATCATCTCCCGTGGCAGCTGGCGGCCGACGGTTACCTGCTCGACCAGCGCACGCGTGTCCTGCGGGTCTAGTCGGTCGAGCCGCAACAGACTGACGTTGGCAAGGCCCGACCATGAGGGCTCGAACTCTGGCCGGGATGTCGTGAGCACGAGTATCGGCAGTCCCCTGATCCGATCAACCGCAAGATCGAGCAGTTCAAGTGTCGTGGCATCGGCCCAGTGCATATCCTCGCAGATGATCAACAGCGGCTGCTCGCGCGCCAGCCCCTCAAGCTGATCGAGCAGGGCGGCAAATGTCTGTCGCCGCTGCTGCGCCGGGCTTAAACCAAGCGGCGGACAATGTTCGCCGGTCGGAATCGAAAGGAGAGCTGCAATCAGCGGTGTCGCTTGGGCGACCTGCTGCGTTCCAAGCGCCAGCATGGCCTCGAGCTTGTCGAGCTTTTGCCCGGGCGTGTCGTCCGAGCGGATGCCGGCGGCGCGCTCGAGCTGCGCGACAAAGGGATGAAGCGCACTGTTGGTGTGGTAGGGCGAACACTGATATCGCACCCGGCGGTGCACCCCCAACGCGGGACTTTCGGACAACGTTGCGACCATGCGCGACTTGCCGATGCCCGCTTCGCCGGAAATCAACAGCATCTGGCCTCGCCCTTGCCATGCCAGTTGCTGGCGTGAGAGCGCGAATTCGATCTCCTGCTTGCGGCCGACAAAGCCGATCGAGCGCGCAGCACGAACCGCCTCGAAGCGACTCTCCGATGCGGTCGTTCCTTCGACCGCCCAGACCGCAATGGGTTCGGCTATCCCCTTGACCTCGCGGCGGCCGAGATTGCGAAGCGTGAAGAGATCGCCCAGCAGCCGGCGCGTCGACGAGGCAACGACGACCGCTCCCGGCTCCGCCAGGCTCTGGAGCCGGGCAGCGAGGTTCGGTGTATCGCCGATCGTTCCGTGCTCCTCTGACGCATCTCCGCTGACGAGGTCGCCGACCACCACAAGCCCGGTCGCGATCGCGATCCGCAGTTCAACCCGTTCGTCGGCGCCTGTCTTGAGTTGCCCGACCGCAGAGATGATGTCGAGGCCCGCTCGCACTGCCCGCTCCGCATCATCCTCGTGGGCGCGAGGATAGCCGAAATAGACGAGTATTCCGTCACCGACGAACCTGGCTATCCTGCCGTCGTAAGCAGCGATGACGCTCGCGCAGGCGGCGCGGTAGGCGCGGATCACTTCCCACATATCCTCGGGATCGAGCCGCGCCGAGAGCGCAGTCGAACCGACCAGATCGCAAAACATAACGGTGAGATGACGCCGCTCGGCGTCTTGAGGAGGAGCGGGCGATGCGATCAGCGCGGCTGGATCGAGGTCGGCAATAGCACGGAGCATTTTGCGGCGATGGCCGAGCAGCACTCCGAGCTTCTCGAAATCGTCATCCATCAGTTCGGGAAGGACACCCATGTCGATCCCATTTTGGACAAAACGCTCTGCGTATTGCCCAAGCCCCAGCTTCTCGAGCCACTCCGCAATCTGCATTGGCTCCACCGATCGTGTGGTTTGGCGGTTAGCAGAATTTTGGATCACGGCACGCAGGGACAATATCCCAACGCCACCATGATGGCATGTCTTGTTTGTTGCGCGACAACTTAGGTTGCTCGGTACGTTTCCAAGCAGGAACGTCGTTCGATGCGAACGTCTGCGCTACTAAAAATCGTCTGCACGTAGCGTCGAACGACAGAGGTTGCGATCGTCAATGACTCCTTCAGATCTGAAGCCGAATCCAGCACCCGGGCTTTTGCCCACGCCAAGATGCCCGGCATGCGCTTTTTCCGCGAGGACAGTCGTCTTCACTCCTTGTCCATGGTCACTTCGTAGCTGCGCGCCATCGCTCCTGCCGCAACTTGAAGCGAAGAACCGACGATCCAACAGGCCGCAACAAAGACGATCAGGCCATTGGGAAGGCTTTGATCAAGGACAAGGATGCTGACGGACAGAGCTGCTGCGATCGCCGCGCTGAACGTCCCGGCCGCACTCATGATCTCAACCGCCTCGGACCCATTGTATTGCTCCGAGGTGCTCGAAATCGACTTCCGAGCGAACGTACGCGACAAATCAATTCCAATATAGAAGCTGACAGCTCCGTAGATCATCATGAGCAGCACGATCCAGCCGCTTTCAAACAGTCCGCCTTTCTGACGTAACACGGTCGCACCCACATAGAGGCCGCAAGTGGCCCCAACGGCTGCGAGCCCAATTCTTTCAAGAAGATGGGCCGCCTTGATAAGGCTCGAACGGGCGATCCGATAATTACCGGCGTGTCTTGTCGGCGAAAATGCACTGGAAACTTCGTTGCTGATCTTCATTGGGGGCTCCTTGGTAAGTAGCAGCCTACCGGCCGACCCCGAACAGAAGCTGCGTAAACACGTTTCGCGATGCCCTGATTCCAATTTTTGAAAAGATCTGTGCTGAGTGTTGGGACTGGCTTGCTCGTGACCAAGACGAGAGCCAATCCAAAGCTGCGAGCATCCGGCTTCGCAGGCATTGCATCTCACCCGTGTCTGTCAGTTAGCTCCGGGTGTGGCAATTTCTTGCGGGAGTAATAGCTCGAAAGAAACTGATGGAATATGAGACGGTTCACATGCCGCAGTTCCCTGTCGCTCCATCCAGTCACGATTTCAGGAGCCTGTATCGTCGCGCACTCGGCAGCAGGAGCAGGAGCTGAAAGGTGCCCTCGATCAGGCCAACCATTCCTCGCCCCAGACCCGGACGACGTGGCCAGGCGACAATTCGCGATATTGCCGGCGAGGCGGCTGGTAGTCCGGCGCGCGCACCGGGCTTCTGATCTCGTCGTTGGAAGCCTCGCGCCTGGTGCCGCGGCGCGATGGATCGGGCACCGGCACGGCAGCCATCAGCTTCTTCGTGTAGGGATGCTGCGGATTGCCGAACACTGCCGCGCGCGGACCGATCTCGACGATCTCGCCGAGATACATCACCGCGACGCGGTGGCTCATGCGCTCGACCACCGCGATGTCGTGGGAAATGAAGAGATAGGCAAGGCCCATGCTGGCCTGAAGGTCGAGCATCAGGTTCACGACCTGCGCCTTGACCGAGACGTCGAGCGCCGAGACCGCCTCGTCCGCGACGATCAGCTTCGGCCCCAGCGCAAGCGCACGCGCGATGCAGATGCGCTGGCGCTGGCCGCCGGAGAATTCATGCGGGAAGCGCGCGGCCATGTCGGCAGTCAGGCCGACGCGCACGAGCAGATCGGCGACCTTGTCGCGCGCCTGCGACGCCGACGCGAGCCCGTTGGCGAGCAATGGAGCCGCGATCGCCGTTCCCACCGACATGCGCGGATTGAGGCTCGCGAACGGATCCTGGAAGACGATCTGCATGTGCTTGCGGAAATCGCGTAAAGCTCGGCCGTTCATGGCGAGCACGTCCTGGCCGTCGATCAGGACGGTGCCACTGTCCGGCTCGAGCAGCCTGAGAATCGAGCGGCCTGTCGTCGACTTGCCGCAACCGGATTCGCCGACCAGCGCCAGCGTCTCGCCGGCGCGCAAGGTGAAGGAGATGTTCTCGACCGCGTGGACACGGCCCGAGACCTTTCCGAACAGGCCCGAGCGGATCGGAAAGCGCGTGGTGAGATTGGCGACTTCGAGCAACGGACGCTCGGCGGTCGAGACCGTGTCGGGTGTCTCCGTCGGCTGATCCGAGGTGCCCGTGACCTTGTCGACGATGGGAAAACGCATCGGCCGCTCACGTCCGTCCATCGAGCCGAGGCGCGGCACGGCGGCGAGCAGTGCGCGGGTGTAGGGATGCGACGGAGCGGCGAAGATGCGCGACGTCGCGTCGGTTTCGACCGCCTGCCCGCCATACATCACCACGGTACGATCAGCGATCTCGGCGACCACGCCCATGTCGTGGGTGATGAAGAGGATCGACATCCCCTCCTCCTGCTGAAGCTCCTTCAGCAGTTCCAGGATCTGCGCCTGGATGGTGACGTCGAGCGCGGTGGTCGGCTCATCCGCGATCAAAAGCTTCGGCTTGCAGGCCAGCGCCATCGCGATCATCACGCGCTGGCGCATGCCGCCGGAGAAGCGATGCGGATGCTCGTGGAAGCGCGATGTCGCCGCGGGAATGCGGACGCGATCGAGCAGGCGGATGGCCTCGGCCTCCGCCGCCGCGCGCGACAGGCCGCGATGCTGGATCAAGGCCTCGGCGATCTGGAAGCCGATGGTGAGCACCGGATTGAGGCTCGTCATCGGCTCCTGGAAGATCATCGCGACGTCGTTGCCGCGAACGTCCTTCATGCCCGCTTCGGGCAGCGCGAGGAGATCGCGGCCGGCGAGCACGATACGGCCCTCGACGCGACCAATCTCCTGCGGAATGAGCCGCATGATCGAGAGCGCGGTGACGCTCTTGCCCGAACCGGACTCGCCAACGATCGCGACGGTTTCCTTGGGGGCGATCTCGAACGACACGTTGCGGACGACGGGAATCCACTGCCGCTCGAGCATGAAGGACGTGGTGAGGCCGGCAACCGACAGCACCGGCGCCTGCGCTTCGGCAACGAGTTGATCAGCTGCGTTTGCGGTGCTCATGCGAAGCACCAGGAGCTTTGCGAGATGAGACTGGATCGTGCCGCAAGGAAGGTGCGCTCCCTCCCCCGCTTGCGGGGGAGGGCTGGGGAGAGGGTGCTTCCACAATGAAGGACCCCCAAGAGGAGAGACCCCTCACCCGGCGCTTCGCGCCGACCTCTCCCGCAAGCGGGAGAGGTGAACTGAGCTCGTGGCTGCGCTGATGTTCCCATCATCATCTCAACCTCAATAGCCGCGGCTACGGTCAACGAGTCCCGGCAATTCTTCGCCGCGGCGGTGGCGTGCGATGACGTCGAGCACGAAATCGACGGCCGTATCCGGCGTGGTCATGCTGGCATTGTGCGGCGTCAGCAGGATGCGCGGATGGCTCCAGAACGGATGGCCCGCGGACAGCGGCTCCGGCTCGGCGACGTCGAGAACGGCGCCTGCGAGCGCGCCGCTGTCGAGCGCGGCGAGGAAATCGGCTTCGACGAGATGCGCGCCACGGCCGACATTGACGAGAGAGGCACCGCGCGGCAGGCGCGCGAACAGGTCCGCGTTCAAGATACAGCGGGTCTCGTCGGTCAGCGGCAGCAGGCAGACGAGGATGTCAGTTTGCGACAGAAAGTCCGGCAGCGAGCCCGCGCCCGCATAGCAGGTCACGCCCTCGATCTCGCGCGGCGAGCGATTCCAGCCGAGCAGCGGAAAGCCGAACGCCTTGAGCCGATCGAGCACGGCCTGGCCGAGTTGGCCGAGCCCCATCACGCCGACACGCCGCCGCTTCGCCGGCGTGATCCGGATCTCGCGCCAGACCTGCTCCCTCTGCTGGGCGATGAAGTGGAGGAGATCACGATGCAGGCCGAGTATCGCCATGGTGACGTATTCGACCATGGTCTCGGCAATGCCGGGCTCCAGCATGCGGACGAGAGGAATATGCGCGGGAAGCTTTGTGGCGTCGAATTGATCGACACCCGCGCCGACCGAGAAGACCAGCTCGAGATTCGGGAACGTCGTGGCGATATCCTCCGGCGGCACCCACGCCACCAGATAACTGATATCGGCGGGATTGCCGATGTCGGGCCAGAGCCGGAACGGCAGATGCGGCGCGCGCTCCGCAAAGAAGCGCGCCCACTCGGCGCCGCGAACCATATTGGCCTTGTAGAGAACCGTCATGCCGCCTCAGAACGGGCTGACCGGCGCGAGCCGCCGGCCGTCGATCATGCGCTTGTGGCTATAAGCCACCGGGTCGACCAGTGGTGTCGAGCCGGTCACGATATCGGCGGCGAGCTTGCCGGCCGCGGGACCAATGCCGAAGCCATGACCGGAGAAGCCGGTGGCGAGGAAGAAGCCGGGCAAGGCATCAACCGGCGAGATTATGGGGATCGTATCAGGCGTGCAGTCGATGGTGCCGCCCCAGGCTTCCGCGATCTCGATGTCCTTCAATTCCGGATTCGAACGGATCAGCGACGCCAGCGCCGCATTGACCAGCGACATGTCGGGGGCCGGATCGCGCACGCGTTCGGCTTCGAACGGCGACGGATTATCAAAGCTCCAGCTGGTGCCGCGTACGATCTGGTCGAAGAACGACTTGCCGAACGACAATTTCAGCCCGTTCTTGCGATGCTGATAGGTCGGCCAGAAGGTGCGGGCGTAGCGGAACAGGTCGGGCGACAGCTCGACCGTGCCGCGGTTGCGCAGCGCCAGCGTAAAGCCGCCGTCGAGACGGCGGCGGATGCAGTAGAAATCGGTGCCGAGCGCGCCGGAGGTGATCTCCGGTCCGGGGGTGGTCCGGCATGCCGTGGCGTTAACGAGACCGATCGGCAGCTCGATGCCGTGACGGCGGCAGAACAGCGACGACCAGGCACCGCCCGACAGCAGCACGGATTGCGTGCGAATGGTGCCCTTCTCGGTGACGACGGCGCTGACCCGTCCTCCCAGAGTCTCCAGTCCGCGCGCGGCGCAGCCCTGATGGATGGTGACGCCGTGCTTTCGCGCGGCAGTGGCGAGCGCGGGCACGGCCATCGACGGCTCGGCGCGGCCGTCGCTCGGCGTGTGCAGGCCGCCGACCCATTTGTCGGCATTGCCAGGCATGCGTTCGGCGATCTCGGCCGGCGTCAGGATGGTGGAGTGGACCTGCTGCTCGCGCGCGACCGCGGCCCAACGTTCCCAGCTCGCAAGCTCGTCCTTGCTCTTGGTCAGGAACAGCACGCCGGTGCGGCGGAAGCCGGCATCGACGCCGGCGTCGTTCTGCATGTCCTCCCACAGCCGCAGCGCCTCACGTGCCAGCGGAATCTCCTCGCGCGCGCGGCCCTGTTGGCGGCACCAGCCCCAATTGCGGCTCGACTGCTCGCCACCGACATGCCCCTTCTCGACCAGCGCGACGGAAAGGCCCTTCTTCGCCAGATGATAGGCCGCAGACACGCCGATCACGCCGCCGCCGATGACGACGACATCCGCCTGTGCCGGCAGGCGTTCATCGCTGTTTATACGGTTGAGCGGCGGGGACATGGGGCACTCCTGGACTTCAGTTCGAACGGACCTGGGCTCGTCATGGGATGTTCATTCGCGGATCGAGCGCATCGCGCAGGCCGTCACCGAGGAAGTTGAAGCTGGTGACCGCCAGCGTGATGGCGACGCCCGGCGCGATCGCGAGCCAGGGCGCGCTGGTGAGATAGATCTGGGCGTTGTTGAGCATGTTGCCCCAGCTCGCGGCCGGCGGCTGGATGCCGTAGCCGAGATAGCTGACATAGGATTCGAGCAGGATCGCCTTGGCGACGTTCAGGGTCGCCGCGACCACGATCGGCGCGATCGCGTTGGGCACGAGCTCGCGGAACATGATCCGCAGGTTCGAGGAGCCGAAGGCGAGCGCGGCGACCGCAAACTCACGCTCCCGCAGCGAGCGCACCTGCGCCTCGACGACGCGGGCGACGCTCATCCACGCCGTCGCTGCGATCAGCACGGTGGTGGTGACGAGGCCGGGCTCGGTGAGCGCCGCCAGCGCGAGCAGCAGGAAGATGGTCGGGAAGCACAGCACGGCGTCAACGAGCCGCATCAGCACCGCGCCGGCCACGCCGCCATGGAAGCCGGCGAAGGCGCCGACGACGATGCCGACCGCCATCGCGATCACCATCGCCACGATGCCGATCGAGAGCGAGACGCGGCCGCCCATCATCAAGCGCGCGAGCACGTCGCGGCCGAGCTCGTCGGTGCCGAGGATATGCGCACCCGACAGCGGCGGCGCGAACCGCTTCATGATGTCGATATAGGTGTCGTCGAACGGCAACAGATAAGGACCAAACGCCGAGCCGAGCACGAGCACCAGAATGATCACGGCACCCGCGAGTGCGAGGCGGTGCCGGCGGAAGCGCCGCCAGGCGGCCTGGCCGGGGGCGGGCTGGACTGTGGAAAGGGTCGCCGTCGCCATCGCCTAGCCCACCCGGATGCGCGGATCGACGACGGCGTAGAAGATGTCGGCGAGCAACGAGCCGATCAGCACCATGGTCGCCGAGAACATCAAGATGCCCATCACCACGGGATAGTCACGATAGCCGATGGAATCGAGGAACAGCCGGCCCATGCCGGGCCAGGTGAAGACGGTCTCGGCCACCAGCGCGCCGCCGAGCAGCGTCGGAAACTGCAGGCCGGCCACCGTGATCATCGGCAGCAGCGCGTTCCGCAGCGCGTGCACGGTGAGGATGCGCCACTCCGGCATGCCCTTGGCGCGGGCGGTGCGGATGTAATCCTGGTTGATGACTTCCAGCATGGAGGAACGCATGAAGCGGCCCCACATCGCAGTCTCGACCAGCGCCAGCACCATCGCTGGCGCGATCAGGTGATGCAGTAGGTCGAGGAATGAGCCATCGCCGACGGTCTCGCGGTTGCCGGCCGGCAGCCAGCCGAGCCTCACCGAGAAGACATAGATGGTGACGAGCCCGAACCAGAAGGTCGGGATCGACAGTGCGATCATGGCGCCGACGGTCGCGAGCGTGTCGAACAGCGAATAGCGGCGCAGCGCACCCAGCACGCCGATCCAGCAGCCGAGCAGCACGGCGATGATCGTCGCCGTCGCCATCAATTCGAGGGTTGCGCCGAGATGCGAAGAGATCACCGACAGCACCGCCTCGCCGTCGCGATAGGAGCGGCCCCAATCGCCGCGCACCATGCGACCGAACCAGTCGAGATACTGGATCGGCAGCGGGCGATCGAGCCCGAGCTGCTTGGTGACGCGGTCGAGATCCTCCTGTGTCATCTGCGCGGAGGCCGCGAATTGCGAGAGCGGTCCGCCGGGCGCCAGGTGTAGGATGGCAAAGCCGATTCCCGAGACGATCACCAGCAGCATGATCGCCTGGGCCAGGCGGTTGACGACGTAACGGGCCATCTCAGGCTGCCCTGCACACCTGATAGATCAGGCCCAGTACCATTCGCGGATGTTCCAGCAGTTGATGGAGGTGTTGATGTTAGGACGGAAGCCTTGCAGCCCCTCCTTGACGCCCTCGGCAATGAACCCCTGAAACAGCGGCAGGATGGCGAGATCGTTACGGATCAGCTTCTGCAGCTCGCCATAGGTCGCCTTGCGCTGTGACAGATCGAACTGCTTGGCGCCTTCGGCGAGCAGCCGATCGGCCTCCGCGCTCTGGTACTGATAGGTGTTGTAGCCGCGGCCGCCTTTGGCGGGAATGGAGCCCGAGCCGAAGCGCGGCGTCACGTCGGGGTCGCTGCCCAACATGAAATTCACGCCCACGATCACCGAGTTGAACTTCGACTGCTGCCAGAAGTCGCCCCAGATCACGGCCGCCGGCATGTTGTTGACGCGCATCGCAGCGCCGATCGCACGCCAGTCCTGGATCAGAAGCTGCTGGGTCTGCTCGCGCACCGCGTTGCCTGACGTCGTGGAGTTGGCGAATTCGAGCTTGACGCCGCCCTTCTCGCGAATGCCTCCGGAGCCGCGAACCCATCCGGCGGCATCGAGCAGCGCGTTGGCCTTGGCCGGATCGTATTTATGCTGCAGCAGTCCCTGCTGGAACGACCAGGCCTGCTGCGGCACGAAGCTCTCGGTCTGCTTGGGCAATCCGTAATTGAGCGCATCGATGATCGCTTGCTTGTTGATGGCGAGATAGAGCGCCTCGCGCACCGCGCGGTCGGCAAAGGGACTGAACTCCAGATTGGGCGCGATGTGCTCCACAGAGGACGTCGAGGAGACGACGATCTTGCGCCCCTTCAGCGTCTTCGCCTCCTGCACGAAATTCGGCAAGATACCCTGCAGGCCGGTGTAGTCGACCTGGCCGGTGCGGAACTGGGTGTAGAGAACGGTGAGATCAGGAATGTATTTGAAGACCACGCGTTCGACGTACGGTCCCTTGCCGTGATAGCCGGTGTGGGCATTGAGCAGGATGTGGTCGCCGGGCACGCGCTCGCCCCAGCGGAACGGCCCGGTGCCGACAGGCGCATTGTGGAATGGTGAGGCGTTCGGATCGGAGACCTTCTCCAGGATGTGCTTGGGCACGATGAAGGTCAGCGATCCCAGGATCGACATGTAGGGCGAATAAGGCGCTTCCATTCGCCAGTGGATCTCATCGGGCGCGACGACCTTGATGTCCTTGACCAGGCTATGGCCGACGCGGCTGCGGGCGCGAAAATCGGGATTGTTGATCAGCTCGAGCGAGAACTTGACGTCATCGGCCGAGAACGGCGTGCCGTCATGCCACTTCACGTCGCTGCGCAGCTTGATCTTCCAGGTCAGACCGTCGGCCGACAGACCGCCATTCTCGATGGTCGGGACTTCGCGTGCGAGGTCGGGAACGAAATTGCCGGCGGGATCGATGAACCAGAGCAGAGAGAACACCTGCCACCAGACGCCCTGATCGACCTCGATGCCGGGCATCAAGGGATGAAAGACGGTCGGCTCCTGCGACAGCGCCGCGATCACCTGCCCGCGCGGCTTGTCCGGCGGATTGGTCGGGCGTTCGACCTGCGCGAAGGCGTTGCCTGCAAGGGTCCATCCTGCGGCGACGCCGGCCCCAAGCTGGAAGAACTGACGGCGATTCGGAATGCCGAGATGCACTGCTCCAACGCCGAACTTGCCGGTGCCGTCTGCCATGGCCACTCTCCGTTGTCGCACGCGGCACCGTCCCCCGCGCCCCGAGACCCCGGCGAAGGGACAGGAGTGGGCTTTAGTGCTTCTAAATTTTTCAGCCAAAATTTCATCACGACTAAATACAGCTGTCAATCGCATTGCTAGAATGCGCGACCTTTCACTCCGACTAAAGCCAGGGCCTAGTGGTCCGAGGCTGAGATGATGCATGGGAGAGCGACATGGATGGTCGCGGCGATACGAAGGATCCGAAGGACGCCCCGGCGATCGAGGCCGACGATGCGGTCGACCAGCGCCTCGGCGAGACCGTGCGGCTGCTGCGTCAGCGCGCCGGCCTCTCGATCCAAGACGTCGCCAACAAGACCGGCCTCTCCACCGGCATGATCAGCCAGCTCGAACGCGCGCGTGCCATGCCGTCGATCCGCACGCTGCGCCTGCTCAGCATCGCGCTCGACGTTCCCATCTCCTATTTCTTCGAGAGCAGCGATCCCGCCGACGTGCAGCGCTACATCGTGCGCAAGAATAACCGGCGGCTGCTGCGGCTCACCGCCAGCGGCGTGGTCAAGGAAGCGCTCACGCCTGACGGCAAGGGCCAGCTCGAGCTCTACGAGCTCACGCTCAATCCCGGCGCCTCGTCCGGCACCGACTTCCTGCAACACACTGGCGAGAAGGCCGGCTACATCCTCTCGGGCAGCCTGCGGCTGTGGCTCGACAACCAGGCTCATGTACTGGAGGCCGGCGACAGCTTTCGCTTTCCGAGCATCGTGCCGCACATGTTCGACAACCCGACCCAGCAGGTGGCGCGCGTGATCTGGGTGACGACGCTGCGCCAGACCGATCCGCCAGCGGGATGATACGGTACTCCCTCTCCTGAGGGGGCTCCGCCGCCCGCTACTACCGTAAATTGCCCCTCGACGGAGCCACGCGGAGTCTGTAGCTCACATCAAGCCGGACGGAGCGGCCGGGCGGTCTGCGGTTGGCGTCTTTGGTGTGAGACCATGAAACTCAGGGGGCTTCTGACACTTGCGATGGCCGCCCAGGTCATCGTGACCGCTGCGGCCCTTCTCGCCTCCTATGCCGTGACTGGCAGCGCAGGGTTCGGCACGGCCCAACTCATTGCCCTGCTGGTGAGCGCCGCCGTTGCAGCGCTGCTCGCGCGGCTTTGCACGCGGGCCATCGAGACATCAGAGGCAAAACGCGCCGCCGCGCAATCGGCCGCACTGTCGCAAGCACGCAGCGACAGTGCGCAGATGACGCAAGCCGTCATCAGGACCGCACTCGATGCCTTCATTCAGATCGACGACAGCGGTGTCGTGCTGGAGTGGAGCTTTCAGGCCGAGGCCCTGACCGGATGGACGCGCGAGGAGGCTCTCGGCGCCGATGTCGTCGATCTCATCGTCGCCGAGCCGCTCCGCGCCGCCTTCAGGCAGCGCATGGCGCGACTCGTTCCGGAATTGTCGGCCGCACCAAGCGGCATGCGCTTCGAGGTCAGCCTGATCCACAGGAACGGCGACCGCATCCTGACCGAGGCGTCCAGCACGGTGTTACGGGTAGGAGAGCGCTCCATCATCAACACCTTCGTCAGGGACATCACCCATAAGCGCGCTGCCGAGGAGCAATTGATCCAAGCCCAGAAGATGGAGGCGGTCGGCCGGCTCACCGGCGGCATCGCGCACGAATTCAACAACATGCTCACCGTGATCACCGGCACGATCGAGATCCTTGCGGGCGCCGTCAAGGACAACCCGCCGCTTGCGACCATCACCAAGCTGATCAGCGAAGCCGCCGACCGCGGCGCCGCGCTGACGTCGAGCCTGCTGTCCTTTGCGCGCAAGCAAGCGCTCGAGCCGGCCGAGATCGACGTCAACGAGCTGATCGAGGAGCTGGCAAAGCTGCTGCTGGCGACCTTCGACAAGGAGGTCGAGATCGTGACCAGGCTTGGCGGCAACGTCTGGCTCGCCTACGCCGACCGCGGCCAACTGAGCTCGGCGCTGCTCAACCTCGCGATCAACGCCCGCGATGCCATGCTGGACGACGGCAAGCTGACGCTGACGACGCGCAACGTCGTGTTTGGCGTCCGCGAAGCGGTGGCGGTCGGCGCCGGCTATGCCGGCGACTATGTCGAGATCGAGACTGCCGATACCGGCACCGGCATTCCGCAGGCCATCCTCGAACGCATCTTCGATCCGTTCTTCTCGACCAAGGAGGTCGGCAAGGGTACGGGACTCGGGCTCAGCATGGTGTTCGGCTTCGTCAAGCAGTCCGGCGGCGGCATCAAGGTCGCGTCCGAAGAAGGAAGCGGCACGGTTTTCACGATCTACCTGCCGAAGGCGGAGACGAGCGCGCTTCGCCCGACCGGCTATGACGACCGCAAGATCGTCGGGGGTAAGGAAACCGTCCTTTGCGTCGAGGACGACCGCGACGTCCGCCGCTACGTCACCGTCCAGCTCGAGAGCCTCGGCTACAAGGTCATCTCCGCCGCCAATGCGGCCGAAGCGCTGGCCGTTTCGGCCGAAGGCACCGCGTTCGACCTGCTCTTTACCGACATCGTGATGGCCGGCGGCATGAACGGACGGGAGCTCGCCGAGCAAATGGTGGCCGCGCGGCCGTCCCTGCGGGTGCTGTTCACATCCGGATATGCCTATGATTCGCTGCACACGCAGGGACGCGCCACGATGGGCGCGCCGCTGCTGAGAAAGCCCTATCGCAAGGCCGAGCTCGCACGCATGCTGCGCCGCTGTCTCGACACCGCAGTCGATTCCGCCGGCGATGCGATCCCGACGCCCTACTCCGTGCAGGCTGACGTCGAGGCTTTTCTGCGCAGGCAAGCGGCCGAAGACAACGGCACGACGCGGCCGCGGAGATAGGTGTCTCGCTTCAGCTTATCCTTCGCCGCAACGTCGCCGAGGGCGTCTCGCCGAATTTCTCGCGGTAGGCCCCCGCCATGCGGCCGAGATGGGTGAAGCCGAGATCGAAAGCGATCTCGGTGATGGAGGCATCGGGCGAAGCCTGCGCGAGGCGGGCGTTCAGACCGGCGAGGCGCATATCGAGCAGCATCTGCGAGATCGAGAGGCCGAAGTGACGGCGGAAGCCGAGCTGGAGCGCGCGAATGCCGATGCCGGAGGCGCAGGCGAGCTGCGCGAGGTCGAGCGGTTCGCCGGCATTGTCCGCAAGATGATCCCGCGCGGCGCGGAGCGCGCGCGGCAGACGCTCGGCCCGGCCCGAAAACGTCCTGATCGCATCCGACAGGTCATGCCGCTGGCCATTCAGGAGGTGATCCAGCAGAACCTCGCGCCAATCGGCCATCGCGACCGGTGACAGCCTGCCGGCGGGACCGAGACGTTCGGCAAGCGTCATCAGCTCGGCAAGGCTGGCCCGAAACGCCCGCCCCGACGGCGCGTCCAGGTCGATCACAGGATCGAACTCGACCGTGCCGGCCGCCCTGCCCGACAGCGCCGCGACGCGCTGCTCGACCATGCGACGATCGAGCAGCAGGATCGCTTGCGCGCAGTCGGCCCAGGTCATGCGCGTCGGGATCGTCGGCGACAGCAGTGACGCCGTCCGGTCCGGAACGGCATCGAGCTCGCAGGCGCCGGCACGAATGCGGGCGGTGCCCATGAGCGGGACTTGGACCAGGAAGAAGCGTTCGAGGCAGCCGGGATCGATGCTGACCGATCCGCCATAGGCGACATAGTTGATGGAAAAGCCTGCGAATGCCGCGCAATTGTGCCGGGCGGAGAAGCCGGCGGCACGCGCACGCGTCGGCTTGAGATCGTGCGGACAGAAGATGCGTCCGATCTGCTCGGCTGCTTCGTCGACATCGTCAGTGGTGACGCGGGCGAAATCCGCAAGCCGTTCGGCTGCGGTTGGTCTCGCGCTCATTTCCAGCACGGCTGCGGACATCGTCGACCACGCCTCGCGTCACGGAATTACTTTAAGCCTATAATAGTTCCGTGACAGCGAAAAGGGCCGCACCCGCAAAATCGTCGTGCTGCATGGCAACAGCCATTGCGGATTCGTTTAGCGGATAGACAGGCGGGCCACGACTGGCCGATGCTCCATCCCCGCCGGAATCCATGAGGAGGCGAGCATGACTGCACTCGAAAAGGGCATTACTGCAAACGGCACGGGCTATGGCGGCAAGAGCTGGAACATCCTGGGCCAGGTCTATTTCCCCAAGGCCGTGACCGACTCCACCTTCGCGTTCGAGACCAACAGCGATCCCGGCCAGTTCGTGCCGGTGCACATCCATCCGACCCAGGACGAGTTCATCCTGGTGCAGGAGGGCACGCTCGACCTCAAGCTCGACGGCCAATGGGTCAAGGCCCATGCCGGCGACCTCGTGCGCATGCCGCGCGGCATCCCGCACGGCTATTTCAACAAGTCCGACAAGCCGTGCCGTGCACTGTTCTGGGTCTCGCCGATGCAGAAGCTGGAGGCGCTGTTCAACCAGCTGCACAACCTGACCGACCCTGCCGAAGTCGTACGCATCTCGGCGCTGCACGAGGTCGACTTCCTGCCGCCCGAGGCCAACGAGTAGGCAGCCCGCTTCCTCGTCCACTTTCATTTGCTTGCAGCTGCGCCGGCCGCCCATTGCGGCCGATTGTGGCCGCTTGCGTCCAAACACCTAATTGCGAGCAATCCCATGGTCAGCCCCAAGCATGTCTGCGTGATCGGCGCCGGCGTCTCCGGCCTTGCCGCCGCAAAAGCGTTCTCCATCCGCGGTCACCGCGTCACCATCATCGAGCGCAGCGGCGATCTCGGCGGCGTCTGGGAGCCGGCGCGCTCCTATCCCGAAGTGCAGACCCAGAGCCCGAAGGAGCTCTACCGCTACACCGACCGCGCCATGCCGGACGCCTATCCGGAATGGCCGACCGGGCCGCAGGTCCACGCCTATCTCGCCGATTACGCGAAGAGTTTTGGCCTCGACCGCATGCTGCGCCTCAACACCGAGATCGCGGGGATGGCGCGGCGCGCCGACGGCAAACCGGGCTGGGCGCTCGCGCTGAGCAGCAAGTACGGCGCGACCTCGCAGGAGGACTTCGATTTCGTCGCGGTCTGCACCGGTCAGTTCAACGAACCGCGCGAGCTGCATTGCCCTGGCGAGGACGGCTTTGTGGCAAACGGCGGCCAGATCCTGCATTCGTCGAAATACAATGATGCCGCCCTGGCAAAAGGGCGGCGCGTCGTCGTGCTCGGCGGCTCGAAATCCGCGACCGATATCGCCGTGAACGCAGTCAAGGCAGGCGCGCGCGAGGTCACCATCGTGATGCGCGAGCCGGTCTGGCGCATCCCCTATTTCATCGGCGGGCTCGTGAACTTCAAGCGCATCCTCTACATCCGCGCGCAGGAGGAGATGTTTCCGGGCTGGGGCATCAGCACGATGGCCCGGCTCGCGCACCGCCTCGCCGCGCCGCTGGTTTGGGCGAACTGGCGCGGGCTGGAGAGCCTGTTGAAGGCGCAGCTCAAGCTCAACCGGTGCAACATGGTCCCGAAGGAGCGGATCGAGGACGGCGTCAACTGCTCGGTGCCGATCGCAACGCCGGGCTTCTATCCCATGGTCGCCGACGGCCGCATCAAGGCCGTGTTCGGCACGTTCGATCATTATGACGGCGACAGCATCGTGATGAGCGGCGGCGAGCGCATCGGTGCCGACATCGCGGTGCTCGCGATCGGCTACAAGCTCGGCGTGCCGTTCCTGCCCGCGGCCTACCAGCAGAGGCTGGTCGATGCCGATGGGCAGTACCGGCTCTATCGCCTGATCGCCAACCCTGATCTGCCCGAGCTCGGCTTCGTCGGCTTCAATTCATCGTTCTGCACCGTGCTCTGCGCCGATCTCGCCGCGAACTGGCTGGTGCGCTATGCCGATGGCCAGCTCGCCAACCAACCGACGGCGCAAGCCATGCGCGACAACATCGAGATGATGCTGCACTTCAAGCGCGTCGAACGGCCGGCCGCGGGCGTCTATGGCGGCCTGTGCGTCGCGCCGTATCACTACCGCCATTTCGACGAGCTGATGGCCGATATCGGCGCGAAGAACCAGAAGCGCGGCGGGCTCGCCGGGCGCTTCTCGCCGCCGGATGCGGATGCCTATGCCAAATTCTTGGCCACGGCGCCGGACTATCGCGCGGCGTAAGGCGTGTCGGACTTCGGCAGCACCGTCTCGAGATCCGAATCGATAACATCCGCCGTGCGCTGATAGTGCTGCTGCAGCAGCGCGACGGCATCGTCGGTCTTCCGGTCGAGCACGGCCTGGAGGATCTGTGCATGCTCGGTCCCGATCTTCCGGACCGGGTAGGCCTTCGCGATCGACATCATGCGATAGCGGTAGAGCCGGTCGGTAAGCTGCTCGCAGAAGCCGAGCAGCGGGCGCGAGCCGCACAGGCCAATCAGCGTCGCGTGAAACGCGCGGTGCGCCTTTTCCCACTCGGGATTGTCCGCGAACTTTTCCGGATCGAGCGAACGCGGCGTGCGGTCGAGGCGGTGATGCGTCACCAGAAGCGCCTCCTCCCATTCTTGCGTCGCGTTCTGCATGGATTCGCGCAAGGCCAGCCCTTCGACCCAGCAGCGCGTCTTGGTCAATTCCCGGAGCTCGTCCTTGCTGACCGGCTTCACGTAGAAGCCGCGCTGCTCCATGCCGACGACGAACTCCTCGGTGGTGAGACGGTTGAGCGCCTCCCGGAGCGGGGTCTGCCCGACATTGTAGTGCTCCATCAGAAAGCGCGACTGGAGCTTGCGTCCGGGCGCAAGGCGCGTGGTCAGGATGTCGGCCTTGAGGCGGGCATAGATGCTCGTCGCCAGCGTCGCCGGCGCGTCGGTCTTCGGGCTCGACAGGTCTGAGCTCATGGCGTCCCACTGATTCATCGAGATTTTTGTACATCAGGCGGCTAGCGCCAAATAATTTATAAATTTTGCCTTTACGGATAGATTTATATAGATTACTCGTTCGCCAACAACAACCGGCTTGGTGGGCGATCCGCGGCTATTCGGGTGCGGCCCTCTGCCTTGACGAGGAAGCCCGATGTCCGATTTTCCGGTGGTCGCGTTGCGCAGCGTCGAGATTGCGACGCCGCGCCTTGGCGTCTCCGTCGACTTCTATACGAAGGTCTGGGGCCTCGATGTCGCAGCCGAAGCCGAGGGCACGGTCTATCTCGCCGCGACGGGCGCGGATTTCCACGTTCTCGAGCTCTCGCAGGGCGAGCGGACTGCGCTCTGCAAAGTCACTTTTCGCGTCCGCTCGCGCGACGATCTCGACCGCCTGTTCGCGCGCGCACGCGAGGCGGATTGCGAGATCATCACGCCGCCCGGGCCATCGCACGCGCCATCGGGCGGCACGCACTTCGTGATCCGCGAGCCGCAGGGCTGCTGCATGGAGTTCGTCCACGGCGATCGCACCAAGACGGCGCGCATCGTGGCTGACCGCCCCGAGCGGCTCGCCCACGTCAACATCAACAGCGCCGACATCGAAAAGCTCTCGACGTTCTACCAGCAGGTGCTCGGCTTTCGCCTGACCGACCGCTCGAAGCTGATGGCATTCCTGTGCTGCAACAGCGATCACCACGCCGTCGTGCTCGCGGAAGCACCAAGCAACGGTCTCAACCACGTCGCCTTCTTGATGCCGGATCTGGAGTCGGTGATGCGCGGCTCCGGCCGCATGATTGATCACGGCTTTCCGATCGGCTGGGGAGTCGGCCGGCACGGGCCCGGCGACAACGTGTTCGCCTATTTCATCGATCCGGACGGGGTCGTCATCGAATACACCGCCGAAGTCCTCCAGGTCGACGACAGCTATCGCGCGAAGGGGCCCGCGGAATGGGTCTGGCCGCCGGGACGCACCGACCAATGGGGCATTGCGCCGCCCAAGAGCGAGGCCTGCAAGACCGCGCAACTCTCCGTGCTCTTCGATAGGGATCGCCGCGCATGATGATGTCCGCCGCCACCGCGGATTACGATGTGCTCGTCGTCGGCTTCGGACCGACCGGCGCCGTCGCGGCCGGGCTGCTCGGCCGTCTCGGCCATCGCACGCTCGTCGTCGATCGCCTCACCGACATCTACGACAAGCCACGTGCGATCGCGCTCGATCACGAGATCTTTCGTCACTTCGACAATATGGGATTGGCCGATGCGATCGCGCCCCATGTCGAGCCCTTCACCGCCTCCGAGCATTTTGGCGTCGACGGTCAATTGATCCGGCGCGTCCACATGATCGAAAAGCCCTACCCGCTCGGCTACACGCCCAGCATGGTGTTCAGCCAGCCGCCGGTCGAGGCCGAGCTGCGCCGTCACGCCTTGAGCTTTTCCTGTGTCCGCGCCAAGCTCGGCGTCGAGCTGGTCGATCTCGTGCAGCGGACAGACCGCGTCGGGGCGACGTTGAAGGATGCGGCAGGACAATCGCGGACGGTGACGGCGCGTTACGTCCTCGGCTGCGATGGCGCCTCGAGCACGGTGCGACAGATCGCCGGCATCGTGCTCGAAGACCTGATCTTCGATGAGCCCTGGCTCGTGGTCGACGTCCGGGTCAATCAGGCCGCGCTCGCAAAGCTGCCGCAGAACTCCGCGCAGTTCTGCAATCCGGCGCGCCCCGTCAGCTTCCTGATCGGCCCCAACAACCATCGCCGCTGGGAGATCATGCTGCTGCCGGGCGAAGATCCCAGGCAGACGGCGCGGCCGGAAAATGTATGGAAGCTGCTCGCACCGTGGCTCGCGCCGGAGGATGGCGAATTGTGGCGCGCGGCATCCTATCGTTTCCACGCCCTGGTGGCCGCTGATTGGCGCAACGATCGCATCATCATCGCCGGCGATGCCGCCCATCAACAGCCACCCTTCATCGGCCAGGGCATGTGCCAGGGCCTGCGCGATGCGACCAATCTCGTCTGGAAGCTCGATTCCGTGCTGAGGGGCGTCTCGCCCGACATCCTGCTCGACAGCTACACGGCCGAGCGCAAGCAGCACGTGATCGAGCTGACCGGAAAGATCAAGGCGATCGGCCAGTCGATCTGCGAGCGTGATCCGGCCGCCGCGCGACGCCGCGATGCGCAGATCCTGATTGCAGGCGGCGGCAAGCCGCTCGAAATCACGCGGCAGGAGATCATCCCGCCGCTCCGCACGGGCTTCCTGGCCGATCAGGATGAAGCCGCGCGCGGCAGCCTGTTTCCGCAGCCTCAGGTCCTGCACGATGGCGCGCCTTGCCTGCTCGACAAGATCACCGGGCCCCGCTTGCGCGTGCTCATCGACGGCCGCCGCAGCGAGGCCCCCTCCCTCATGGCGCTCTGCGCCGCTTATCCGGAATTGATCGCGACGGCAATCGCGCCTGCCGGCGCCGGTGCATCCGGCGTGCTGGAAGAGACCGACGGCGTGCTGGCCGGCTGGTTCGACCGCCACGGCGTCCTCGCCGCGATCGTACGGCCCGATCATTACGTGTTCGGGGCGGCGCGCAACGCGGCCGAGCTCGGCAGTCTCTTGCGCGAGGTCACTTCGCGCCTGCACGGCCATCCCCATCCGGATTTCAAAATGGAGAAGACAGCATGAAACTCGCGACCGTTGCGATCGACGGACGGACGACCTGGGGCCTCGTCGAGGGCGACAATTTCCTCGATGTCGGCGCCGTGCTCGCCACCCGCTATGCCGATCTGAGGGCCGCCATCGCAGGTACCCTCGCAGGCGTCGCGGACGCGAAGCCCAAGGCGGCCGCCACGCCGCTTGCGGGGCTCAGCTGGCTGCCGGTCGTTCCGAACCCGGACAAGATCCTGTGCGTCGGCCTGAACTACGAGACGCACCGGAAGGAAACCGGCCGCCCCGAGGTCGAGCACCCCACCATCTTCTCGCGCTATTCCAACAGTCAGACCGGGCATCTGAAGCCCATCATCCGGCCGCGCGTCTCGACCCATCTCGACTTCGAGGGCGAGCTCGCGGTCATCATCGGCAAGGGCGGACGATACATCTCCCGCAGCGAAGCGATGGGTCACGTTGCCGGCTACTCCTGCTACAACGACGGCAGCATCCGCGATTTCCAGCGCCACACCCACCAGTTCACGCCGGGCAAGAATTTTCCCGATACCGGCGCGTTCGGCCCGTGGATGATGACGCCGGACGAGCTCGGCGAGCTTGGCGAGCTCAAGCTCATCACACGCCTGAACGGGCAGGTCGTGCAGGAAGCGCAGATCAAGCACATGATCTTCGATATCCCCCGCCAGATCGAATATTGCTCGACCTTCACCCGGCTCGAGCCCGGCGACGTCATCGTCAGCGGCACGCCCGGCGGTGTCGGCGCCAAGCGCACCCCGCCGCTCTGGATGAAGCCCGGCGACGTCGTCGAGGTCGAGGTCGAGAAGCTCGCAATCCTGCGCAATCCCGTCGTCGACGAGGCGCGGTGAGCGATCCATTTGACAAGTCTTTGCACCCTGGGCGGCGGCGAGGCCTGCCTCGTTCCGCCGCCAGGCCGGCGCGCCTGATGTGAGACGACATAAGCAAAAGCAGAGAGGGGAAACGTATGAGCAACACTGCCGAGGTCATAACCGGGGCGACCAGTCGCGCCGAGGCGGCGCCAATCACGCCGGCGTTCCGTAAGCTCGTGATCGCATCCTCGCTCGGATCGGTAATCGAACACTACGATTTCTTCATCTACGCCTTCACGGCTCCCATCGTGTTCGACCGCTTCTTCTTTCCAAAGATGGATTCGACGGCGAGCATGCTGGCGGTCTACGCGACGTTTGCAGTCGGCTTCGTCGCCCGCCCGCTCGGCGGCATGGTGTTCGGCCATTACGGCGATCAGCTCGGCCGCAAGGCGATGCTGACGATCACCTTCGTGCTGATGGGTGTCGCGAGCTTCCTGATCGGCTGCCTGCCGAGCTACGATTCGATCGGGCTCCTGGCGCCGATCGCGCTGGTCGCCTTGCGCTTCGTGCAGGGGTTTGCCTTCGGCGGCGAATACATGAACGCGGTGTCGCTGACGCTGGAGAATGCGCCGTCAGCAAGACGCGGATTCTTCGCCTCCTTTGTCAACGCGTCCGGTCCGATCGGCGTGATCCTGGCCTCCGGCTTCATCGCCTTGCTCGGTTTCATCTCGACCCCGCAGGATTTTGCGCAATGGGTCTGGCGCGTGCCCTTCGTGCTCAGCCTCGTTCTGGTGGTGCTCGGCACCTACATCCGCCTCCAGGTCGACGAGTCGACCCTTTTCAAGGCGGTCCAGGCCTCAGCCGCGCGGCCGAGGGCACCGCTGCTCGACGTGGCGCGGTCGTGGAAGAAATCGGTGCTGTTCGGCTGCCTCGCCAATATGGCGCACAGCACGTTCCAGTACATGAGCACGGTCTTCGTGCTCGGCTATGCCGTCAAGTCGCTCGGCATGGCGCAGTCCAGCGTCACCTTCGGGACGATGGTCGCCAACGTGCTGGAAATGTGCATGGTGCCGCTGATCGCGGCCTATTCGGATCGCTTGGGCCGCCGCCCGTTCATCGCGCTCGGCATCCTGCTGGCGGCGGCGTGGTACCCGATCTACTTCCAGCTCGTCGCGAGCAAGGACCCGACATTGCTCGTCATGGGCCTGGTCGTCTCGATCGGAATCATTCACGCCCTGATGTTCGCGCCGGAAGCAGCCTTCACGGCGGAGCAGTTTCCGACGGAGGTTCGCGTCAGCGGCTCCTCGCTCGGCAAGCAGCTCGGCATCATCCTGGGCGGCGGCATCGCGCCCCTGGTCGGCACCGCCCTGATGGGATCGAGCGGCAGCTTCACCCCTGTGATCCTCTACTTCGAGGCTATCGCGGCCTGCGCCTTCATCGGCATCCTGCTCGTCCCGGAAAGTTCGAAGCGCGCGCTATAGGTGGAGAGGGCAGCCGTCGGCTCGGGAGAGATTGCATCTCGCCAGCCTCCACGTCTGATGCTTACGTTCCGTGGCGACGATTCGACAGCTGCCGGGGAACCGCATGGGACCGAGATATCTTGTTGCCGCTGCCTTGACGGCGCTCGCCCTCTTGACGGCACCGGCCGTCGGACAGCAGGGCACGCTCACGGCGAAACAATCCGAGGCGCTCGCCGCCTACGAGCGGGCGCTCGCCGACTTCAAGTCGGTCCTGGCCGAGCGGCGGCGCCAGATCGAGGCGAAGCAGCCGCTGCCGAACCTGCCGGGACAGGCGCTGTATCTGGCGCGCGTCGCCGTCATCAGCACCTACAAGGATCTCACTGACGCCATTCCCGCTAGAATCGGAAAGCCCAATAAGTTCGAGATTCCTCCGGCCTATTTCGACGCCGACATCGAACCTTTGATCGACGAATATTCGAAACTGTTCGACATCATGGAGGCGCCGCCCGCCAATGCGCAGAACTCGCCGACGCCGTTCGAGGACGTCGTCGATCTCGCCACGGCCATCGCGCGTGCCAAGGGACTTGCACCTGGCCACGCGGACGCTGCGGGGCGCATCAGCCTCGGGCTGTTCTTTGCAGAAACCAACGGCAAGCAGAATGTTCGCAACGGACGCTCGAACACCTATATGGGCAGCTTCCAGACCGGCCCGTCCGAGGACCGCAACGGCCGCAGGAAATGGGAGGCCATCAAGGGCGAGATCGCAGCGCTCGATCCCGAACTGAGCGCGCGCGACGACAAGGAAGAGGCGCGCGCCCGCGGCTCCGATCACCGCTTCAATCACTGGACCAACGTACGCGACGGCCTGATGAACGCGCATGCCGATCTGTTCCGGGAGATTCCGGGAATCGTGAAGACGCTGCCCGACCCGATCGACCAGATGAAGCTATTCGAGCTGATCCAGATCGTGCCCACCCCGACCAGATCCGCGCTCAAGTCGGGCGATCTCCTGAACTACAGGGTGTCGAGCCCCACGATCATGAAGCACCTGCGCAACAACAGCATCTTTGCTTTCGGGCAGGCTGACCGGGCGCGAGCCTCCGCAAGCTTCCGCGAGATCCTTGCCGCGATGTGGCTGTTCAACCGAAAGTTCGAGCGCGCGATGGCGAAGTACGCGAAGATCAAGGGGCGCTGACAGATCGGCGCGCCGCAACGTGGGTCATGCTATTCCGTCCGGATCGGCGAATCCTTCAGGCCGTTGTTATCATAGGCCTTGCGCAGCGTGCCGTTCGTGGTGGCCTAATCTTCTGCGCCATCTTGTTGAGCTGATCGCGCGACAGCGCGAAGGCATCGATCTCGCCGCTCTTCAGCAGGCCGAAGATCTCGTGATAGGTCTGATAGCCCATGACCTTCGCGTTCTTCAGATGCGCGATGGCGCCGCGCATGGTGGTGGTGGCATTGACGGCCGCGACCTTAACGCCCGCCTGGTCGAGCGTGGCAAAGTTGGCGATGTTCGAACCGGGTTTGACGATATAGGTGGCGTCGGCGACCTCGTAGATCGGGCCGAACATCATCTTGGTCTCGCGCTCGGGATCCTTGGGAAGCCAGGTGACGTCCCATGTGCCTTTCGACGCGGCGTCGGTGATCTGGCCGGAATTCTGATGCACGACATATTCGACGGGCACGCCGAGTTGCGCCGCCAACTCCTTGCCGAGATCGACGGGAACGCCGGCATAGCCGGCCTCGGTCTTGGTCGACCAGAACGCACCGCCCGCCGGGCTGATCGCGATCGCAACCCGCAGCTTGCCGGTCGGTGCGATCTCGTCCTTCAGGCCATCAGCTAGCGCGGGCATGGCGATCGCCGCTGCGAGAACGAGGCTGGCAAGGGCCGACTGGAGCGACGTGGGCATGTCATGGTCTCCTCACCTTTTCTTCTTCTGAATGCATCACGTCGGTCACATGGCCTTTGACACAATTCTGGTCGATCGTGCGCTCAGTGAAAAGCCATTTGTCATGACAAACCTCTCAAAGGCCACGCCGCCGTTTGCAGTGCAAGGCCGCTGACTGCCATGGCTATGGTGTTCCACGGACGGGCATTTGTTGGTAGCCTGCCCACACCGACAGACAGCAACCCGGGGGCCACCGAATGACGCGCGCGAATCCCGCATCACGTAAGGAAGCGTGGAGACATGTCGGGCGGGCCTTGGCAACGGCAACCGCCGTGATCGCGCTCGCCGGCTGCGAGGACAAGAACACCTTCGTGGCACCGCCGCCGCCCAAGGTGGACGTGGCAAAGCCGGTGCAGCGCGCCGTGACGCGCTATGTCGAAGCCACCGGCAACACCGCGCCGATCAAGAGCGTCGATCTCGTCGCGCGCGTGCAAGGTTTTCTGCAATCGATCGACTATCAGGACGGCACCTTCGTCAAGCAGGGCACCCAGCTCTTCACCATCGAGCCGGAGACCTACAAGCTCAAGGTCGAGCAGGCGAAGGCCGCGGAGGTCGGCGCGCAGGCCACCGTCAAGCAGGCCGAAGCCGATTACAAGCGCCAGGTCGAGCTCGTGCAGCGCCAGGCGGTCTCGCAGTCCACCCTCGACACCTCGACATCCACCCGCGACAACGCGCAGGCCAGTCTGCAGCAGGCCCAGGTCAATACCAGGCTCGCCGAGGTCAATTACAGCTATACCAAGGTGACGGCGCCGTTCGACGGCATCGTCAGCGCGCACTTGGTCTCGATCGGCGAGCTCGTCGGCGTCTCCTCTCCGACCCAGCTCGCGCAGATCGTCGCGCTGGACCCGATCTGGGTGAACTTCACGGTCAACGAGCAGGATGTGCTGCGCATCCGCGCCGAAGCGGCCCGCCGCGGGCTGACCGTCGCCGACCTCAAACAGTTGCCGATTCAGGTGGGCCTCCAGACCGAGACCGGCTATCCACATGAAGGTCACCTCGACTACGTCTCGCCGACCCTCAATACATCGACGGGCACGCTCGCTGTGCGCGGCGTCGTGCCCAACGACAAGCGGGTGCTGCTGCCCGGCTACTTCGTTCGCGTCCGCGTGCCCTTCGACCAGGAGAAGAGCGCCCTGCTCGTCCCCGACACCGCACTCGGCAGCGACCAGGGCGGCCGCTACCTGCTGGTGGTCAACGGCGACAACGTCGTCGAGCAGCGCAAGGTGCAGATCGGCCCCGTCGACAACGGCTTGCGCGTGATCGAGAGCGGTCTGAAGCCGGACGACCGCGTGGTGATTGCGGGATTGCTGCGGGTGATCCCGGGCCAGAAGATCGACCCGCAAGTGACGAAGATCGAGCAGCCGCAGGCCTCTGCCAAGTAGGAGCGCCGGCCATGATTTCAAAATTCTTCATCGAGCGGCCGGTCCTCTCGAACGTCATCGCGCTCCTGATGATCCTGATCGGCGGCGTCGCGCTGTTCAATCTCGCGATCGCGCAATATCCCGATGTGGTGCCGCCGACCGTGCAGGTCACCACGCGCTATCCCGGCGCCAGCGCCAAGACCGTGATCGACACCGTGGCGCTGCCGATCGAGCAGCAGGTCAACGGCGTCGAGGACATGCTCTACATGCAGTCCTACAGCGGCTCCGACGGCACCTATACGCTGACCGTGACCTTCAAGATCGGCACCGACCTCAATTTCGCGCAGGTGCTGGTGCAGAACCGCGTCTCCAGCGCGCTGGCGCAATTACCGCAGGCGGTGCAGAACCAGGGCGTCACCGTGCAGAAGCGGTCGACCTCGATCCTGCTATTCGTGACGCTGACCTCGCCCGACGCGAAGTACGACAGCCTGTATCTGAGCAACTACGCCACCATCAACATCCGCGACGAGCTCTCGCGCCTGCCCGGCGTCGGCAACGTCACGGTGTTCGGCGCCGGACAGTATTCGATGCGGGTCTGGCTCGATCCCAACAAGCTGCAAGTCCGTGGCTTGGTGCCGCAGGACGTCATCAACGCGATCCAGCAGCAGAGCCAGCAGGTCTCCGCCGGCCAGGTCGGTGCGCCACCGACGCCGCCGGGCCAGGCGTTTCAGTACACGCTCAACGTCAACGGACGGCTCGACGACACCAGCCAGTTCGAGAACATCATCGTCAAATCGGGCACCAGCGGCGACGTCACGCGCGTGCGCGACGTCGGCTGGGTCGAGCTCGGCGCGCAGACCTATAGCCAGATCTTCTCGCTCAACAAGCAGCCCGCGACCGGCATCGGCGTATTCCAGTCGCCCGGCGCCAATGCGCTCCAGGTCGAGCAGGCGGTCGAGAAGAAGATGGCGGAGCTTGCCAAGCACTTCCCCGAAGGCATCAAATACGACACGCCGTTCGACACCACCAAGTTCGTGGAGGCCTCGGTGCACGAGGTCTACATGACGCTGATCGAGGCCGGCCTGTTGGTGCTGGTCGTGATCCTGGTGTTCCTGCAGGACTGGCGCGCCATGCTGGTGCCGGCAACCACCGTGCCGGTGACCATCATCGGCGCCTTCGCCGCGATGGCGGCGCTTGGCTTCACCATCAACATGTCGACGCTGTTCGCGATCGTGCTCGCGATCGGCATCGTGGTCGACGACGCCATCGTGGTGGTCGAAGGCGCAGCCCACAACATCGAGCAGGGCATGAACGGCCACGACGCCGCGATCAGGGCGATGGATCAGCTGTTCGCGCCGATTGTCGGCATCACCCTGGTGCTGATCTCGGTGTTTCTGCCGGCCTCGTTCCTCGCAGGACTGACCGGGCGCATCTATTCGCAATTCGCGCTGGTGATCGCCGCGACCGCGCTTCTCTCCGCCATCAACGCGGCGACCTTGAAACCGACGCAGTGTGCGCTCTGGCTGCGGCCGGCGGTGCCGCCGGAGCAGCGCAATTTCTTCTACCGCGGCTTCAACGCCGTCTATAACCGGCTCGAGCGCGGTTACACCCGCCTGATCGGCTTCCTGGTCCGGCACGCCACCGTCTCGGTCGCGGTGGCGCTGGTCCTGATCGGGATCGGCGGCTACGGCCTGTCGCGGGTGCCGACCGGTTTCCTGCCGATCGAGGACCAGGGCTATCTGATCGCTGCCGTGCAGCTGCCCGACGGCGCCGCGTTGGAGCGAACCCAGACGGTGCTCGACAGAGCGAGCGAGCTGATCAAGGACACTCCAGGCGTCCAGCAGGTCATCACCATCGCCGGCATCTCCGCGCTCGACAACAGCGCCAGCCTTGCCAATGCGGGCGTCGCCTACATCATCCTGAAGGACTGGGAAGCCCGCAAAGGGCCCGGCGAGGATCTGCGCTCGCTGGTGTACGGGCTCAACGACAAACTCGCGACCATCATGGAGGCGCGCACCATCGTGCTACCGCCGCCGCCGATCCAGGGCATCGGCAACGCCGCGGGATTTTCGATGCAGGTCGAGCTGCGCGACGGCAACAGCGATTTCGCCAAGCTGCAGGCCATCACCGGGGCGATGGTCAGTAACGGCCAGAGCCAGAGCGCGCTGCAGCGCGTGCAGTCCTCGTTCCGCTCGTCGGTGCCGCAGTTCAACGTCGAGATCGATCGCGTCAAGACCCAGACGCTGCACGTCACCACCGATCAGGTGTTCTCGGCGCTATCGACCTATCTGGGCTCATCCTACGTCAACCAGTTCAACAAGTTCGGCCGCGTGTTCCAGGTCTACACCCAGGCTGATCCGGCCTTCCGCGTCACCGAGCGCGACATCGCCAACATGCAGGTCCGCAACTCGAACGGCGACATGATCCCGATTGGCACCGTCGCCAAGATCACGCCGGCCACCGGCCCGTCGCTGATCAGCCTCTACAACCTCTATCCATCGTCGACCGTCATCGGCCTGCCGGCGCAGGGTTATTCCTCCGGCCAGTCGCTGAAGCTGATGGAAGAGATCGCAGACAAGACACTGCCGCCGGGCACCGGCTATGAATGGACCGCGATGTCCTACCAGGAGAAGGCGGTTTCCAACCAGATCTACTGGGTGTTCGGCCTCGCCATGCTGCTGGTCTATCTCGTGCTCGCCGGCCAGTATGAGAGCTGGTACGCGCCGATCTCGGTGATCCTCGCGGTGCCGCTGTCGCTGCTCGGGCCGATGCTGATCCTCAGCGGGCTCAAGATCGACAACAACCTCTACTGCCAGATCGGCTTGATCCTGCTCATTGCGCTGTCGGCCAAGAACGCGATCCTGATCGTCGAGGTCGGACTGGAGCTGCACGGCCGCGACGGCAAGCCGCTCCTGGATTCCGCGATCGAGGCGGCGCGCGCCCGCTTCCGTCCGATCCTGATGACTTCGTTCGCCTTCATCCTCGGCGTGGTGCCCCTGGTGCTCGCCACCGGCGCCGGCGCCAGCGCGCGAAAGTCGATCGGCATCACCGTGTTCTCGGGCATGCTGGCCTCGACCTGCCTCGCAGTGCTGTTCGTGCCGGCCTTCTTCGTGGTGGTGCAGCGCTTCGAGAATTGGCGCGCGTCGAAGAAAGCGCCGAAGGCGAAGGTGGTCGCGGAGGTGAAGACCTGAGAGTATCGGTACGATCGGCGGCGCGGCGTTCTCGGTGTAACCTCTCCCGCTTGCGGGAGAGGTAGCGCACCATCTTCTACGCCTTCTCCGCCGGTGCCTGTCGCGCCTCGCCGCTCGAGACCAGCAGCACGGACACCTTCGACTGCCTCAACACAGCGGCGGCGACGCTGCCGAAGGAGAGATGCTCGGCCTGGATCCGGTCGACGCCCATGACCACGAGGTCGACGTCGGTGGTGTCGATCTCGCGCAGGATCGCCGTCTCCGGCGCGCGGTTCACGCGTAGCGTCGTGGTGATGTCGACGTCGTAACGGGCGGCGAGATCGCTGGTGTCCTTGAGGATGCCCGTCTCCTGGCTCAGTCCGCGAGAGGTGCCGCGCTGCGCGCCCTTGTCGCGCGTCGTCGTCACATAGATCACCCGGAGCGAGCCTGAGCCGGCCTGCGCCAGCGCCACCGCGACCTCGGCGCCGCGCTTGGAGACGCCGCTGCCGGAGACCGGAACGAGGATGTTGAGCGCGTCGGGCACCGGCTGCTTCAGGTGCCTGCCCTTGGCCACCACGATCGCGAGCGGCCCCTCGAACTCGGCGGCGATGGCCTCGATCTTCCGGTCGAAGCGATCCTTGGCGGCAGCGACCTTGTCGATGCCGACGACGAGAAGGTCAAAGCCCTTGCGCGCTTCGTCGGCAATGGTCTCGCCGAGCTCCGCGCGCCTTGTCCGGGTGACGACATCGACGCTGCCGGCTTCGCCGCCACCATTGGCGGACACGGTTGCGGCCGCCTTCTTCACCACGGCTTCGTGGCTCTCGTCCTCGCTCTTGTCCTGCTCCCTGGTGCGCTCGCCGATGTGCAGCACGGTGATCGGCAGGCCGCGCATGCCGGCAATCACGCCCGCGACATGCGCGGCGAAGGTGGCGTTGGCGCTCTCGTCCACCGCGAGCAAGGGACGTTCGAGATTGGCGATGAAGCCACGCTTCTCGAATTCTTCCCGCTCCAGCCGTTCCTTCTCCTCCTCGTTCACCGGCAGCTTTGCCAGCGCCGCGCGCAGCATCGGCGGCATCGCCATCGTGGTCAGGATCGCCATGGTCACGATCATGGTGAACAGGTTCTGGCTGAGCACGCCGATGGAGAGGCCGATGGTGGCGATGATGACCTCGGTCGAGCCGCGCGCGTTCATGCCGCTGGCGAGCGCCAGCGACTCCCTCGCATTCAGCCCGCCCAGGGTGCCGCCGACGAACGCGCCGCCGAACTTGCCGACGCTGGCGATCACGACCAGCAGGCCGGTGAGCATCAGGAGATTGGGATCGCGCAGCACCGAAAGGTCGGCGCTGAGCCCGGCGAGGCCGAAGAACACCGGCATGAAGAAGCTCGAGATCAGGCCGCGCAGGCGCTCGTCGATCTGCCGGGTCAGGATCGGAGACTCCCCGACCAGGATGCCAGCGACGAAGGCACCTAGCACGGTGTGGACGCCGATCAGATGCGTGATCATTGCCATGACGCTCATTAGCAGCAGGATCACCGTGATGACGGCCGCCGCGCTGACGAGATTGTCGTTGGCCCAGCGGATCAGCTGGAACACCAAGCGGCGGCCAATGGTGAAGCTGACGGCCAGGAAGGCGAACGTTCCCAGCATGGCCTTGGCCACGGAGGCGATATCGAGCGTGCCGTGCGAGGCCAGGCTGAAGATGACGGCGATGATGATCCAGCCGATGGTGTCGTCGATGACGGCGGTCGCGACGATGATCTGCCCGACATTGCGGCGCATGAAGTTCATCTCGCGCACGACCACGGCGACGATCTTGACCGAGGAGATCGACAGTGCCGTGCCCATGAACAGCGAGGCCACGAGGCGCGCGTGCGGATCGGGCAGCAGCGCATCCGGCAGGAACTCGCCGAGCGCAAAGCCGAAGGCGAAAGGCACGAGGATGCCGGCAATCGAGATCGCGATCGCCGCCCTGCCGACCCTCCGGACCAGCTTGAGGTCGGTCTCCATGCCGGTCAGCAGCAGCAGCAGCAGAATGCCGAACTGGGCAATGCCATCGATCATCGCCTTCTGCTCGGGCGTCTTCGGGAAGATCGCGTGCTGCGCCTCGGGCCAGATCCAGCCGAACAGCGACGGCCCCAGGATGATGCCGGCGAGCAGTTCGCCCATCACCGAGGGCTGGCCGATGCGCTGCATGATCTCGCCGAGACCGCGGCCGACCCCGATCAGCAAGACGATCTGCGCCACCAAGAGGAATTCGGACGGGCCGGCCGATTTGCCGCCCTCAGCACTCGCCGCAATGGTGGTGAGGACAAGCGCCGCGGGGACAAGGCCGACCGGTCGGAGCAGGCTCCACTGCATGCGGGTGTCATTCCCCCTTCATCTGCCCGGCGAAGCGCCGGCGCAACAGGAATAGAACCCGCGGGAGGCGGAGGGAGTTCCGGCTTTGCGCTGCCGGGCCTTGGGGTGCTTCAACAAAAAATGCGAAAACAACCCCATGCACAGTAGAACGGCGTTGTTGGCGTTAAGGTTTCCGGCGGCAACCGGCGTTTGACACGTCGGGCAAAATACCGGCAGAATGGCATCATCAGCAGGCCGTGCCGCCACATCCCCCATCATTGCGACTGTTCTCTGTCATTGCGAGGAGCTCTTGCGACGAAGCAATCCAGAGTCCCTCCACCGAAAGATTCTGGATTGCTTCGCTGCGCTCGCAATGACGGTGTGGCGTGAGCAGTGCACCTCACGATGGCGCTTCACGCCGCCTGAGGCGCCCGGATCTCGCGCGGCAGGATCAGTGCGGCGGCGATCGCGAGCAGGCAGAGGGCGGCGAAGGCGTGCAGCATGGTGACGAAGCCGCCCTGTTCGTAGAGCCAGGCGACCAGGCCGACCGAGGCACCGGCCGCGGTAAAGCCGACGAAATAGCGCACGGCATAAGCGCGCGAGCGCCACTCTTCCGTGGTGTATTTGCCGACCATGGCATCGTTCACCGTGACCTGCCCGAACGCGCCCATGACGATGCCGATCGAAACCACGATCAGCGGCAGATTGGACAGGCTTGCGGCCAGATACAGGAACGGCGCCAGCATGAAGGACAGCGGCAGCGCCACCGTCTTCAGCGAATAGCGGTCGAGCAGCCGGCCGATCGTGTACTGCGTCATCGCGCCGAACACGTAGACACCGGCCGCGATGACGCCGAGCAGCGCCGGGCTCTTGGTCAGGTCCGCGAGCCGCTCGGCGAACAGTTTCGGCAGCGCCACGGTGACGGCGTTGAAGGTGGTGGAGATCGCGATCACGACGATCAGGAGCGACAACACCACGCGCCACATGTCCTGCTTGGCGACGCGCGCCTGCGCCGCCGCCTGCTTGGAGCCCTTGCGGTCCTCGTGCACGACCGTCAGCGCAAACGCGATGCCGATCAGGATGGTGACGATGCCGGGAACGATGAAAGCAAACCGCCAGCCGAGATATTGGCCGATCACGCCGGTGACCAGCGCCGAGGAGGCAACACCGAGATTGCCCCAGACGCCGTTGAGCCCCATCTCGCGGCCGAGCTTGTCGGCATAGGACACGATCATCGCGGTGCCGACGGGATGATAGATCGAGGCAAACATGCCGATCGCGAGCAGCGCCGCGCCGAGCTGCGCCGGGGTCTGCACGAAGCCGACCGCGATCATGGAGGCGCCGATGCCGACGAAGAAGATCAGCATCATGTGGCGGCGGCTCCAGCGGTCCCCGAGCCAGCCGGTGAGCAGCGAGCCCGCGCCGAAGGCGACGAAGCCCGGCGTCGCGTAAGGCAAGAGTTCCGAATAGGCCATGCCGAGCGCCGGCCCCATGATGATGACGGCGGCGGCAAAGATCAGCATCGAATAATGGTCGATGAAATGGCCGGCATTGACGAAACTGATGACCCGGCTGGGGCTGTTCATACGAATCCTCTCCTGCTCCGAAATGAGTTATATGTCCCGGACATGACGGGATGCTGCCAATGACTGTCGTCGAAACGCCAATCCTCCGGGAGGTCCGGGGCAACCACCGCTCGACCGCGGGCGTGCACCTGGTCGCGCGCGACTATCCCAAGGGCTTGCGGATCGACCCGCACTTGCACCGCGAGGCGCAGCTGATCTATGCCGCCAAGGGCACCATGCAGGTGACGACGCCCGGAGGGCGCTGGCTGGTGCCGCCGGACCGCGCGGTCTGGGTGCCCGCCGGGCTCGAGCACGCTATCGACCTGCTCGCCGACATCGAGATGCGCACGCTGTATTTCGATCTGCCCTGGCTGAAGCGCGAGCAGCAATATGAGGGACTGACCAAGGAGTTCGTGGTCCGGGTGTCGCCGCTGCTGCACCAGGCGATCCTGGCGCTGTTCGATGCGGGCAATACCGAGGCGCGGACCGAGCTGCTGGTTCGTCTCGTGATGCTGGAATTGCACCAGGCCGAGGATTCCACGACCTTCGTGCCGCTGCCGCGCGAAGTGCGCTGCCGCCGCGCCGCGATGATCGTGCTCGACGATCCTACCGGCCTGCACGACATCGACACGCTGGCGCGCGCGGTCGGAACCTCCGCGCGCACGCTGTCGCGGCTGTTCTCCATGGAAACGCAGCTGAGCTTCAAGAGCTGGTGCCAGCGCGCAAGGATTGCGGCGGCGATCCAGCGGCTATCGACGGATGCGAACGTGTCGGTGAAGCAGCTTGCGACGCAGCTGGGCTATGCCAGTGTGCCGGCGTTCTCGGCAGCGTTCCGGCAGGTGACGGGGCGGACGCCGACGGAATTTGCGGGGAAGTAGGCTGCTATTCCAAATTCGGCGTCATTGCCCGCGAAGGCGGGCAATCCAGTATCCAGAGACGGCGCGGCTTGAACCGAGAAGCCACTGCGTACTGGATGCCCCGGTCAAGCCGGGGCATGACAGCGCGTTGCGTGGCGTCACACAACCCTCGCGGGGCATGACAGCATTCTCGAAACGCACAGCCCAACTAAAGATGCCGCATTCCCCTGCTTGATTGTCATCGGCTTCCGCCTAAATCCCATGTAAGCTTCCGCATCGCACAAACCGGAATCGAAAAGTCCAGATGGCCAACGCCTTCTTCTCCGACCTGCTCGCCACCATCTCCGAGCGCGGCCGCACGCTGCTTCGCCGCGGCGACGGCTCGGATACCAAACCAGACGCCGCCGGGCTGATGGCGCTTTGCGACGCGCTGCTCTCGGGCCGGGGCGAAGCCTCGGGCACGGCGATGGCGCGCGAGGTGCTCGATCTCTACCAGGAGCTGGATGCGGCCGGACGCCGCGCTTTCTTCGAGGCGCTGGTGCGCGATTTCGGCCCCGATCGGGAGCGGCTGTCCAAGGCGATCGAGAAATGGCGCGCCCAGCCCACCGACGAGGACGCGAGCTCGCTGCATTTCGCTTCCGAGCCGCGCCGGCAGGAGCTGATCCGCCGCCTCAACCGCGCGCCGGGCGGCACCGGCGACCTCGTCAGCATGCGGGCCGATTTGCTCGGCATGATGAACGGGCACACCGATCTCGCTGCGCTCGATCGCGACGTCTCGCATCTTCTCTCTTCGTGGTTCAACAGGGGGTTTCTCGTGCTGCGCAGGATCGACTGGTCGACCCCGGCCAACATCCTCGAAAAGATCATCCGTTACGAAGCCGTGCATGAGATCTCCGACTGGGACGATCTGCGCCGCCGCATCGATCCGGTCGACCGCCGCTGCTACGCCTTCTTCCACCCTGCGATGGTCGACGAGCCCCTGATCTTCGTCGAGGTGGCGCTGACCGAGACCATCCCCGGTGCGATTGCGCCGCTGCTCGCGGTGGACCGCCAACATCTGCCGATCGAGCGCGCGCGCACTGCCGTGTTCTATTCGATCTCCAACACCCAGCGTGGCCTTGGCGGCATCTCGTTCGGCAGCTTCCTGATCAAGCAGGTGGTCGAGGAGCTGCGCCGCGAGCTGCCGAAGCTCGACACCTTCGTGACGCTCTCGCCGGTTCCGGGCTTCATGCAATGGTTGAAGCAGGACAAGGACCTGCCGCTGTCGGACGAGGACTGCGAGACGCTGAAGCGTCTCGACGATCCCAAATGGTTCGAGCATCCCGAGACGACAGCGCTGCTGCGCAGCTTGCTGGAGCCGCTCGCGGCGTACTATTTCCTGAGGGCACGCACGCCGAAGGGCAAGCTGATCGACTCCGTCGCCCGCTTCCATCTCGGCAACGGCGCCCGGCTCGAGCGCATCAACTGGCTAGGGGACCTCTCACCGAAGGGCATGCGCGAGTCCGCCGGTGTCATGGTCAACTACCTCTACCGCCTTGAAGACATCGAGAAGAACCACGAAGCCTACGCCAACGACGGCGAGGTCGTGGCATCCAGCGCGGTGAAGAAGCTGCTGAAGGGCGAAGGACGGCGGCTCTTGGATATGCGGTTGTCGTAAGGGGCGCTTGCTCGCGCCACCGTCATTGCGAGGAGCTCGCGACAAAATTGCGCAGCAATTTTGCGCTGATGCGACGAAGCAATCCAGACTGCCTCCGCAGAAAGCCTCTGGATTGCTTCGCTGCGCTCGCAATGACGAAGTGTGTTGCAGCAGCTCGTGTATCTCAACCTGCCGTTCGCCGCGGACCAAGGCGTCCGCAGTCGCGCTCGCTCTTTCCATCGTCATTGCGAGGAGCTCTTGCGACGAGGCAATCCAGACTGCCTCCGCGGAAAAACTCTGGATTGCTTCGCTGCGCTCGCAATGACGGAGTGTGTGGCGACCAGGCGGGCTACTCCACCAGCGCCTTCATTTCCTTGTAGAGATCCGACTTGCCCTCGAAGCCGATGCCTGCCAGCTCCGGCATGGTGATGTGGCCGTTCTCGACGCGAACGCCGTCCGGGAAGCCGCCATAGGGCTGGAACAGGTCGGGGTAGCTCTCATTGCCGCCTAGGCCCAAGCCGGCTGCGATGTTGAGCGACATCTGGTGGCCGCCATGCGGGATGCAGCGGCTGGGGGACCAGCCATAGGTCTTCAGCACCTCCAGCGTACGCTGATATTCGCACAGGCCGTAGGACAGTGCGCAGTCGAATTGCAGCCAGTCGCGATCGGGGCGCATGCCGCCGTAGCGGATCAGGTTGCGGGCGTCCTGGTGGCTGAACAGGTTTTCGCCGGTTGCCATCGGGCCCGGATAGAACTCGGCGAGCGCGGCTTGTAGTGCGTAGTCGAGGGGATCGCCGACCTCCTCGTACCAGAACAAGGGATAGTCGCGCAGCATTTTTGCGTAGGCGATGCCGGTCTCGAGGTTGAAGCGGCCATTGGCGTCGACGGCGAGCTGTGCGTCCTTGCCGATCTCCTTTAGCACCGCCTCGATGCGGGTGCGGTCCTCCTCGATCGGCGCGCCGCCGATCTTCATCTTCACGACGTTGTAGCCGCGGTCGAGATAGCCGCGCATCTCGCCGCGCAGCATCGAGAGATCCTTGCCGGGATAGTAATAGCCGCCGGCGGCATAGACAAACACGCGCGGATTGGCGGTCACGCCGTGCCGCTCGGCAAGCAGGCGGAACAGCGGCTTGCCCGCGATCTTCGCCACCGCGTCCCACACCGCCATATCGATGGTGCCGACCGCGACCGAGCGCTCGCCATGGCCGCCCGGCTTCTCGTTGGTCATCATCGCGGCCCAGACCTTGTCGGGGTCGAGATTGTCGCCGGCGGCATCGAGCAGCGAGTTCGGATCAGCTTCGAGAATGCGCGCGGCAAAGCGCTCGCGAATCAGGCCGCCCTGCCCGTAGCGGCCGTTGGAGTTGAAGCCGTAGCCGACGACGCGCTTGCCATCGCGCACCACGTCGGTGACGACGGCGACCAGGCTCGTCGTCATCTTGGTGAAGTCGATATAGGCGTTGCGGATCGGCGAGGAGATCGGTTTGGTGATTTCGCGGACGTCGACGATGCGGACGGACATGGGGTTGGCCTTTCACTTTCGTCATTGCGAGCGAAGCGAAGCAATCCAGGCTGCTACCCGCGGAAGGACTCTGGATTGCTTCGTCGCAAGGGCTCCTCGCAATGACGAGGAGAGAGCGGCGCGCGCTCAGCTCAAGCTATTTCTTATCCCTGAAATACGGCTCGACCGGACCGTGCACCTTGATGGTCAGCGGGTTGCCGTAGCGATCCTTGGCGTTGCCGGCGGTGACGCGGACCCAGCCTTCGCTGATGCAGTATTCCTCGACATTGGTCTTCTCGATGCCCTTGAAGCGGATGCCGACGTCGCGCGCCAGGATGTCCGCGTTGTAATAGGGGCTGTTCGGATCGACCGACAGGCGGTCCGGAAATTCGTCGCTCATGATTGTTTCGCTCACAGCAGTGTTTCGATTTGATTGCGCAATCCTTCGGGCCGCGCGGTCGGCGCGTAGCGCGCGACCACCTTGCCGGCACGGTCCACCAGGAATTTGGTGAAATTCCATTTGATGGAGGCGCCCAAGAGCCCGGATTGCTGCCGTTTCAGGTACTCATACAGAGGGTGTGCGTTGGCGCCGTTGACGTCGATCTTCTCGAACAGCGGAAAGGTGACGTCGTAATTGGTCGAACAGAACGCCTGGATCTCGTCCGCCTGTCCCGGCTCCTGCGCGCCGAACTGGTTGCAGGGAAAGCCGAGCACCGAGAAGCCGCGCGGCGACAGATCGCGATAGAGATCCTCCAGGCCGCGATATTGCGGCGTGAAGCCGCATTTGCTCGCGGTGTTGACGATCAGCAGCACCTGTCCCTCGAAACGGCGCATCGGCACCTCGTCGCCGGCGAGCGAGTTGGCCTTGAAGTCGTAGATGGCGGTCATCGCTAGCCCACGGGATCGATCGGCGAAGGCGGCACGCCGCCGGCCTCGATCGCTTCGCCTGCGAGCAAGCACAGATCCTCCCGGTAGCGGCCGGAGACGATGTGCACGCCGACCGGCGCCTTGCCGACGAGACCGGTGGAGACCACGAGCCCCGGCAAGCCCATGAAGGGAATCGCAATCTGCGGCAGCTGCGCTTCCCAGACGCGCTTGAAAGACTCGTCATCCTTGAGGTCGAGATGATCGGGGAACGGCAGCTCGCCAGAAACGGGCGTCAGCAGCACAGCATATTTTTCGAAGAACAGCATCCATTCGCGGGTTAGCGTCGCGCGGCGGGTCAGCGCCTTCGCGTAATTCGCCTGGTCCATCGGCGTGACCCTGCTGCGGTTACCGCGCAGGCAGGCCAGAGCGCCGGGATCGCCCTCGCGCTCGGCCGCCTCTAGCTGCGCCTCGTAGCCATCGCCGAGCCACAGCTTGATCTGCCACTCGACCGCTTCGCGCATCGGCGGCGTGTCCGCGATGACGTCGACGGTCCAGCCCGCCCGCTCCAGCCGCTTGCCGGCATCGCTCACCGCCGCCTTCACCTCCGGCGTGGTGGCAAGGCCGCCCGGATTGAGACAGAGCGCGGCACGCTTCGGCCGTGCGGGGCCTTCCAGCGGCACCGGCACGAACCAGGGATCGCGGATGTCGCGGGCCGACATCGCGGCGAGCGAGATGCGCAAGTCGTTGACGGTGCGCGCCAGCGGGCCAGAGACCGCCATGATCTGCGGCCCGATCGGGCGCTCCGGCAGTGCCGGATTGAAAGCGGGAATGCGGCCGAGCGTCGGCCGCAGGCCGTGCACGCCGCAGGCATAGGCGGGATAGCGGATCGAGCCGGCGATGTCGGTGCCGTGGGCGATGTGGCCGATGCCGGCCGCGACCGCCGAGCCGGCGCCGCCGGAGGAGCCGCCCGGCGTCAGCGAAGCGTCGCGGGGGTTCTTGGTGTCGCCATGGATCAGATTGGTGGTGAACCAGCGGTAGGAAAAGGCCGGACAATTGGTGCGGCCGAGCAGGATGGCACCGGCTTTGCGGAAATTGGCGACCACCGGATTGTCCTCGCGCGCGATCACGTCGCGCTGGAGTTTCAGGCCGTTGGTGGTGGCAAAGCCCTCCTGGTCGACATTGGCCTTGATGGTGACGGGCACGCCCGCGAGCATACCGGGGTCCTCGCCCCGCGCGATGGCGGCATCGACGGCGTCAGCCTGTTTGAGGACGTCGTCGGGCCGGTGGTCGATCACCGCGTTGAGCGCGGGATTGACGGCGTCCAGGCGGGCGAGACCGGCTTTGGCGGCCTCCCTGGCGGATACCTTTTTGGACTTGACGAGGGTGGCGAGGTCGGCGGCCGACAGGCGCCAGAGATCTTGCATGGCTTGCTCCGTATGACCGGCGTCTTTTAGCGCCGGGACCGCGGCAAAGCCATGCGGATTTCGCAGGGGCGAATGGCGGGTTTGGTGCCGGAGTGGTGCCTCATTCTCCATCATTGCGAGGAGCCCTTGCGACATCATTGCGAGGAGCCCTTGCGACGAAGCAATCCAGACTGCCTCCGCCGAGGGATTCTGGATTGCTTCGCTACGCTCGCAATGACGTGGAGGGGGCCGCGCGCCCCTTACCCGTCCGCGGGCCTCAATGCCTTGTCGCGGACTGGTCCGGCATGTCCAGCAGCGCCTCGGTGAAGGGAAACTCCAGCACGATCTCCCCGTCATCGTCGGTCACCTCGATGACGGCCTCGAGTAGGGCCGGCTGGGCGCCCTCCGACTTAACCACCTCCAGGATCATCTGGCGGGCGACCTCCCACGCGCGATCGGGGTTGCGCAGATCCTCGCCGTCAGGATCCACGATCAGTTCGTCGCCGATACGGGTGTTGAAGAAATATCTGGGCATGCCTGATCCAATGGGGTCGCCTGTAGCCGATTGGAAGCCGTTCTATACTCACAACTGCTTTATCCCGACAGGGATCACGACCTATCGGCGTTTTTTTGCGTCCGTCAGTAACGGCCGCAATATGCTCTCTTTGCAGCGCAACAATTCCGCCGGCCTACTACCTTGGTCGGGAAAATTTCACTGGCGAACTTCTCCGCCCGCATTAACTTGAGCGCGGGCGGACACGTCCGGTTTCGCGAAAATGGAGAGCCAAATGGCCTGGAAAGCCCCGAAGATCGTCGAAGTGCCCTGCGGCATGGAAATCAACATGTATGTGAGCGCCACCCGCAAGTAAGCGGCGGGCGATTTCGCGTTCTGCGCCGGTGGATCTTTCAGTCACGACGCGTTGCCGAAAGAAAGAATCTGTGTCGGCATTTGCGTCGGCCTGAGATCCACCGGGTATGTTCCTCCAGGAGACGGATCATGCTTCGCGTCGTCGTCCTGGGCGCCGCAGCCGGCGGCGGAGTGCCGCAATGGAATTGCGGCTGCGAGGGCTGCCGAGCGGCCCGTGCCAGCGGCCATGACCTCTTCCGAACCCAGGCGTCGGTCGCCTTCAGCGGCGACGGCGAGCACTGGTTCCTGATCAACGCCTCCCCCGACCTTCGCCAGCAATTGAACGCCACGCCGCAGTTGCATCCGAAGGCCGGCGCGCTGCGCCACACGCCGATTGCGGGCGTGATCCTGACCAACGGCGAAGTCGACGCGGTCGCAGGCCTGCTGTCGATGCGCGAGGGCTCGCCCTTCACGATTTACGCACATGAGAAGGTGCTGGCGATCCTGAAGAGCAACAGCATCTTCAACGTGCTGAACGAGAAGAACGTACGGCGCCAGCCGACCGACATCGGCGAGCCGTTCGAGCCGCGACTGCCGGACGGCGCGCGTTCAGGCATCGAGGTGCTGCCGTTCGCGGTGCCGGGCAAGTCGGCCTGGTATCTGGAAGGCAAGGCCCATCCGGGCGGGGAGACCGGCGACGGCGATACGCTGGGCCTGAAGATCACCGACAAGACAAGCGGCAAGTGCTTCTATTTCATCGCGGCCTGCGCCGAGGTCACCGATGCGCTCAAGGCCGAGATCGACGGCGCGGCGCTGGTGTTCTTCGACGGCACGGTCTGGCGCGACGACGAGATGATCAGGGCCGGGCTCGGCCACAAGACCGGCAAGAGCATGGGCCATGTCGCGATGTCCGGCGCCGACGGCGCGATCGCGCGGCTGGCTGACCTCACTATCGACAGGAAGATTTTTCTGCATATCAATAACTCGAATCCGGCGCTGCTGCCCGCTTCACCCGAGCGGAAAGCCACTGAAGAGGCGGGCTGGCAGATACCCGCGGATGGAACGGAGATTGTGCTGTGAATGCCGCGTCACTGACAGGAATGACCGCGCTCTCGATCGGCAAGGACATCAAGCTCTCTAGCGCCGAGGAGCTCGAGGCGACGCTGCGCCATATCGGGGCGACGCGCTATCACAGCCTGCATCCGTTCCATAAGCTGCTGCATGGTGGCAAGCTGAACAAGGGTCAGGTGCAGGCCTGGGCGCTGAACCGCTACTATTACCAGAGCACGATCCCGATCAAGGACGCGGTCGTCATCTCGCGCTTCCGCGACCGCGCCACGCGCCTGGAATGGCGCCACCGCATCGAGGACCATGACGGCGACGTCGGCAGCGAGGGCGGCATCGAGCGCTGGCTCAAGCTGACCGAAGGCCTCGGCCTCGACACGGCTTACGTGGAATCGACCGAAGGCATCCTGCCGGCGACGCGCTTTGCGGTCGAAGCCTATGTCCACTATTGCCGCGAGAAGAGCCCGCTGGAGGCGATCGCCTCCTCGCTCACCGAATTGTTCGCGCCGAACCTGCACGAAGAGCGCATCTCCGGCATGCTGGCGCATTACGACTTCGTCAACCCCGACATCATGAGCTACTTCAAGCGACGCCTGACTCAAGCGCCGCGCGATGCCGGCTTTGCGCTCGACTATGTCAAGGCGCATGCCACGACGCCGGAGCAGCGCGCGCAGGTGTGCAACGCGCTGATCTTCAAGACCAACGTGCTGTGGGTGCAACTGGATGCGCTCTATCACGCCTATGTCGATGGCCACATTCCGCCGGGCGCCTTCGTACCCAAAGCGAGCTAACGAGGAACAGCAATGGCCGGGCCGCGGAACATCAGCGTCAGCGAGGCAAGCCGCCCCGTGCTGCCGCGGCATGCCAAGCTGAAATACGACGAGACGCGACAAGTCTGGGTGATCCTGGCGCCGGAACGGGTGCTGGCCCCGGACGAGATCGCGGTCGAGGTCTTGCTGCTCTGCGACGGCCAGCGCAATGTCGGCGACGTCGCCGATCAGCTGGCGGCGAAATACGCCGCGCCGCGCGAGGCGATCCTCGCCGACGTCATCGTCATGCTGCAGGACCTCGCCGACAAGGGCTTTCTCACGGAGGCCCGGGAGAAGACGTCATGAGCGATGTGCTCGGCAATCCCACCATCCCGCCAGATGTCAGCGACAGCCTCGCGGTGCTGGAGAAGCAGCGCTCGACGGCGGAGACCTTCGGCATTCCGCTCGCCGTGCTGCTCGAAATCACCCATCGCTGCCCGCTGCAATGCCCCTATTGCTCCAACCCGGTCGAGCTCGACCGCTCGAGCAAGGAGCTCACGACAGAGGAATGGAAGAAGGTGCTGAGCGAGCTCGCCGAGATCGGCGTGCTCCAGGTGCATTTCTCCGGCGGCGAGCCGACGGCGCGGAAGGACCTGGTCGAGTTGGTCAAGCACGCCAGCGACGCCGGCCTCTATACCAACCTGATCACCTCGGCCGTGCTGCTGACGCGCGACAAGCTCAGCGATCTTGCGGATGCCGGGCTCTGCCACGTCCAGATCAGCTTCCAGGGCGTCGAAGAGGGCCTTGCCGATCGCGTCGCCGGTTACAAAAACGGTCACCGCAAGAAGCTCGAAGTCGCCAGATGGACGCGCGAGCTCGATTTGCCGCTCACCGTGAACGCGGTGATGCACCGGCAGAACCTGCACCACCTTCCCGACATCATCCAGATGGCGGTCGATCTCGATGCCGACCGGCTCGAGGTCGCCAATGTGCAATATTACGGCTGGGCGCTGAAGAACCGCGCCGCGCTGATGCCGACCGTGGCGCAGCTCGACGAATGCACCCGCCTCGTCGAGGAGGCGCGCGAACGCCTGAAGGGCACACTCGCGATCGACTACGTCGTTCCCGACTATTACGCGCTGCGGCCGAAGAAGTGCATGGGCGGCTGGGGCCGGCAGTTCTTCAACATCTCGCCCGCCGGCAAGGTGCTGCCCTGCCACGCCGCCGAGAGCATTACCGGGCTCGAGTTCGAATCCGTGCGCTCCAATCACTCGATTGCCTGGATCTGGCAGAACTCCGACGCCTTCAACCGCTATCGCGGCACCGGCTGGATGAAGGAGCCGTGCAAGTCTTGCGAATTCCGCGAGATCGATTTCGGCGGCTGCCGCTGCCAGGCCTTCGCGCTGACGGGCGATGCCGCCAACACCGATCCGGCCTGCGCGCTGTCGCCGCTGCACGAGACCATCTTCAAGCAGGCCGAGCGCGAGGCCGAGGGCGAGACCAACCGCTTCCTCTATCGCAACTTCGCCGGCGGCACTCTGGAATCCGAGAATGGGACCTGACGCCGACGCGGCCAGCTCGATCAGGCGGGCCGATCCGTTTGCGCCGCTGACCTCCGACATGCTCGATGTCGGCGACGGCTTTGAGCTCTATGTCGAGAGCATCGGCCGCGCCGACGGCATCCCCGCGATCTATCTGCATGGCGGGCCTGGCAGCGGCTGCCAGCCCGACCATCGCCGCCTGTTCGATCCTGATCGCTTCTGTGCCGTGTTGTTCGACCAGCGCGGCTGCGGCCGCAGCCGTCCGAAGGGATCGCGCGAGCACAACACCACGGCGCACCTCATCGCGGACATGGAGAAGATCCGCGACAAGTTTGGCTTCCAGCGCTGGATGGTGGTCGGTGGCTCCTGGGGCGCGACGCTGGCGCTGGCTTATGCAGAGGCGCATCCCGAGCGCGTCTCCGGCATCGCGCTGCGCGCGACGTTTCTCGGCACGCGGGCGGAGGTCGAGACGGCGTTCACCTCGCGCCTGTCACAATTCTATCCCGCGCTGTACGAGGATTTTCTCAGCGTGCTGCCGCTCGAAGAGCGCGCGCGGCCGGTGGAGGCCTATTGGCGCCGCATCCTCGATGCCGATCCTGCCGTGCACGGTCCCGCCGCGCGGGCCTGGCACGACACCGAGCGCACCTTGTCCGAGCACAAGCCCGCCAAGACGCGGCTGGACCTGGCCTCGCTGAACGTCTGGCGCACGCTGCCTGCGACACCGTTCATGGAGGCGCACTATTTCGTCAACGACAGCTTCATGACCGAGAACCAGCTGTTGCGCAATGCAGGGTGGCTCGCCGGCATCCCCGGCATCATCGTCCAGGGCCGCTACGATCTGTTGTGCCCGCCCGAGACGTCGCAGGCACTCGCGAAGGTTTGGCCGAATTCCGAGCTTCGCGTCGTGGAAGAAGCCGGACATTCGCTCTATGATGCCGGCGTGCGGGACGCGGTCATGAAGTCGATCGCTGACCTCGCATCGAAGACCGCGCGATAACAGGATAAGAAGAATGCCGCTCGCCGGGAAAGGCATGCTGCTGACGTCGATGAACATCGACGCGGCCGATGAGGCCTATTTCAACCGCTGGTACGATCGCGAGCATCTGGAAGAACGCGTCGCGATCGACGGATTCCTGGAGGCGCGGCGCTATGTCGCGCATGCCGCCAATCCCAAATATCTCTGCCTGTATTCGACCGCCACGCTCGACGTGCTCGACAGCCCCGCCTACCGCGCGCGGCTCGCGAGCCCGACCGACTGGTCGCGGCAATGCATGGCGCGTTTCAAGGACATGCTCCGCGTCGTCGCGCGCATCACCATCAGCAACGGCACCGGACGTGGCGCCGCGCTCGGCGTGGTGCGGCTGCGGCCGACACCCGACAACGCGGCGCGATGGCGCGATGCTCTGCATGACAAGCTGGCGCCGGACCAGCGCGACGGCATCATCTCCATGCATCTGCTGGAGAGCGAGCCCGAATTGTCGGGTGCAACGGCGGACATTCCGGCGGTACGCAATGAAGGCGTGCACGACTGGTTCGTGCTGATCGACGGCACGCATGTCGGCGCGGTCTCGGCCGTGATCGCCGAACGCTTCACCGGCCCCGCCGCCGCGCCCTTGCCGCTTCCCATCTCCGTCGGCACCTATTGCCTGATGTGGGATTTGGCCAAGAGCGACATCCCGCGCGGCTAGCGCGCTCACACACGCACCGCAATATGCTGCACCGCACGCACATCGTGCGCGGCGTTAATGCTGTGCGCGCGTAGCTCCCATGAAAGGCGGTGATCGCGCAAATTTGCCGTTGTACTTCGGAGCCGTTCTAATAAGCTAACCCAATGATGCCATTCAGAAACCAGATCGAAGCGCATTAAGCGCTCGCCAAGCTCAAGAAAAGGCCGCGGGGTCTTTGGGGCCTGCGCGGACAGGGTAGGAATGAAACCGACCGATATTGCGGCCCCCGACTACTTTCACAAAGTGGTCGATTGCCAGTGGGCCTGTCCTGCGCACACCCCGGTTCCCGAATACATCCGTCTGATCGCCCAAGGCCGCTACAGCGACGCCTACATGATCAATTGGAAATCGAACGTGTTCCCTGGAATTTTGGGACGCACCTGCGATCGTCCATGCGAGCCGGCGTGCCGCCGCGGACGCGTCGAGGACAATCCGGTCGCGATCTGCCGCCTCAAGCGCGTCGCCGCCGACTTCAAGGACGACATCAAGCAGCGCCTGCCGCGCCCAGCCGCGAAGAACGGCAAGCGCGTTGCGCTGGTCGGCGGCGGCCCCGCCTCGCTGACGGTGGCGCGCGATCTCGCGCCGCTCGGCTATCACTGCACCGTGTTCGATGCCGATCCGGAAGCCGGCGGCATGATGCGCTCGCAGATCCCGAAATTCCGCCTGCCCAATTCGGTGATCGACGAGGAGACCGGCTACATCCTGGGTCTCGGCGTCGACTTCAAAGGCGGCCACCGCATCGACAGCATGAAGGCGCTGCTCGCGGAGAAATACGACGCGATCTTCGTCGGCTCCGGCGCGCCGCGCGGCCGCGAGCTCGACATTCCCGGCCGCAAGGAAGCCGCTGCCAACATCCATATCGGCATCGAATGGCTGGCCTCGGTGTCGTTCGGCCATACCGACAGAATAGGCAAGCGCGTCATCGTGCTGGGCGGCGGCAACACCGCGATGGATTGCTGCCGCACCGCGCGCCGCCTCGGCGGCGAAGACGTCAAGGTCGTCGTGCGCTCCGGCTTCGAGGAGATGAAGGCCTCGCCCTGGGAAAAGGAAGACGCGATCCACGAGGACATCCCGATCCTCAACTTCCTCGTCCCCGTCGCCTTCATCCACGACAATGGCAAGCTCACCGGCATCACCTTCCAGAAGGTGAAGGCCGAATACGACGCCAAGGGCCGCCGCAACCTCGTTCCATCAGGCGAACCGGACCAGACCTTCGAATGCGACGACGTGCTGGTCGCGGTCGGTCAGGAGAACGCCTTCCCGTGGATCGAGCAGGATTGCGGCATCGAGTTCGACAAATGGCACATGCCCAAGGTCGATCCGAACACCTTCGTCTCGACTAACCCAAAAGTGTTCTTCGGCGGTGACGCTGCGTTCGGCCCCAAGAACATCATCTGGGCGGTCGCGCACGGCCATGACGCCGCGCTGTCGATCCACAAGCTGCTCTCGGGCGAGGATGTCAGCGAACGCCCGCTGCCGGAGGTGCAAATCTCCTCGCAGAAGATGGGCATCCACGAATGGAGCTATGACAACGACATCTCGATCGACAAGCGCTTCAAGGTGCCGCATCGCGACAAGGTCGTCGCGCTGAAGGACATCCGCGCCGAGGTTGAGCTCGGCTACGACGTCAAGCTCGCGCTCGGCGAGGCGCATCGCTGCCTGAACTGCGACGTCCAGACCGTGTTCTCGACCTCGCTCTGCATCGAGTGCGATGCCTGCGCTGACATCTGCCCGATGGATTGCATCACCTTCACCGATAACGGCGAGGAGAACGACCTGCGCCAGCGCCTGAAGGCGCCCGCGCCGCATCCGGACCAGGATCTCTACGTCTCCTCGGATCTCAAGACCGGGCGCGTGATGGTGAAGGACGAGGACGTCTGCCTGCATTGCGGGCTGTGCGCGGAGCGTTGTCCCACCGGCGCCTGGGACATGCAGAAATATTTCATCGAGATGACCCACGCAGGTTCGACATGCCCGACAAAAAGCCGCTCAGCAGCGTAAACGACTTCGTCGTCCGCTTCGCCAACGTCAACGGCTCGGGCTCGGCCAGCGCCAACGAGATGTTCGCGCGCGCGATCCTGCGCCATGGCGTGCCGGTCTCCCCGCGCAACATCTTCCCCTCCAACATCCAGGGCCTGCCGACCTGGTACGAGGTGCGGGTGACGGAAGAGGGCCATCTCGGCGCCCGCGGTGGCGTCGACATGATGGTGGCGATGAACCCGCAGACCTGGGACAAGGACGTCGCCGGCATCGAGCCCGGCGGCTATTTGTTCTACGATTCCACCAAGCCGATGCCGTCGACCAAGTTCCGCGACGACATCACCGTGATCGGCGTGCCGCTCACCGCGATCACCAACTCGACCTATACCGATCCGCGCCAGCGCCAACTGTTCAAGAACATCATCTATCTAGGTAGCCTCAGTGCACTGCTCGAGATGGACCCGAAGCTGATCGAGCAACTGATCGGCGAGCAGTACAAGGGCAAAGAGAAGCTGCTCTCCTCCAACGTCCACGCGCTGCATCTCGGCCGTGACTGGGCGCTGCAGAATTTGAAATGCCCGATCGGGCTCAGGTTGAAGAAGTCCGACAAGGTCGGCGACCGCATCTTCATTGAGGGCAACAGCGCCGCTGCGCTCGGCGCGGTCTATGGCGGCGCCACGGTGTGCGCCTGGTATCCGATCACGCCGTCCTCGTCGGTGGCGGAGGCCTTCACCGCCCACTGCAAGAAGTACCGCCACGATCCTGAGACCGGCAAGGCGAAATACGCCATCGTGCAGGGCGAGGACGAGCTGGCTTCGATCGGTATCGTCATTGGCGCCTCCTGGAACGGCGCCCGCGCCTTCACCGCGACCTCCGGCCCCGGCATCTCCTTGATGACCGAGTTCATCGGCCTCTCCTATTTCGCCGAGATCCCGGCCGTGATCATGAACATCCAGCGCGCCGGCCCCTCGACGGGCATGCCGACGCGCACCCAGCAATGCGACATCATCGCCTGCGCCTATGCTTCGCACGGCGACACCAAGCATGTGCTGCTGTTCCCCGAAGATCCCGCCGAGGCGTTCGAATTCGCCGCTGCCGCGTTCGATCTCGCCGAGCGGTTGCAAACCACCATCTTCCTGATGCTCGACCTCGACATCGGCATGAACCACCGGCTCTGCCGTCCGTTGAAGTGGGACGATGCGCGGCAATATGACCGCGGCAAGATCATGACGGCGGAGATGCTGGAGGAAGGCCGCGACTTCGGCCGCTATCTCGACGTCGACGGTGACGGCATCCCCTACCGCACCTATCCCGGCACGCATGCGACCAAGGGCTCCTACTTCACCCGCGGCACCTCGCGCGACCGCTATGCGCGCTACTCCGAAGAAGGCACGGTCTATGCCGACAACATGCAGCGCCTGGTGCGCAAGTTCGAGACCGCGCAGGACCTGGTGCCGCGCCCGCTGCAGGCCAACGCGGAACGGCCGACCAAATATGGCGTGATCTATTTCGGCTCGACCTCACCGGCGATGGACGAAGCGGTCGGCCTGTTGGAAGCGCGCGGGCACCAACTCGATCGTCTGCGCATTCGTGCCTTCCCGTTCCACTCCAGCGTCGCGAGCTTCCTCGCCGAGCACGACTTCGTCTATGTGGTCGAGCAGAACCGCGACAGCCAACTCCGCCAGCTCATCGTCAACGAGAATGGCATCGATCCCGTCCGCCTCGTGCCGATCGTGCACTACGACGGCACCCCGATCACCGCCCGCTTCATCGCAAAAGCCATTGGCGACCATCAGGATCACCTCAAGGTGACCCCGCTCCGCAAGGCCGTGTCATGAACAACACCTTGCGCTCTCCTCCGTCATGCCCGGGCTTGACCCGGGCATCCACGCCTTTCTTTCTCCTGGCCAAGACGTGGATGGCCGGGACAAGCCCGGCCATGACGCCGCGGAAATTTCAGGTGCTCGCATGACCTATCTTGCCAAGCCGAAATTCCACCATCCGGGCCTGAAGAAGAACGAGCTCGGCTATACCCGCCGCGATTACGAAGGCAAGATCTCGACGCTGTGCGCCGGCTGCGGCCACGATTCGATCACGGCCTCGATCATCGAGGCCTGCTATGAGCTCTCGATCGAGCCGCATCGGGTGGCAAAAATCTCCGGCATCGGCTGCTCGTCGAAGACGCCGGACTATTTCCTCGGCAACTCACACGGCTTCAACTCGGTGCATGGCCGCATGCCCAGCGTGCTGACAGGCGCCAACCTCGCCAACCGCGATTTGATCTATCTCGGCGTCTCCGGCGACGGCGATTCCGCCTCGATCGGCTTCGGCCAGTTCGCCCATTCGATCCGGCGCGCCGTCAACATGACCTATATCGTCGAGAACAATGGCGTCTACGGCCTGACCAAGGGTCAGTTCTCGGCCACCGCTGACCGCGGCTCGAAGAGCAAGAAGGGCGTCACCAACACCGACAACGCCATCGATCTCGTCGCGATCGCGCTGCAACTCGGTGCCACCTTCGTCGCGCGCAGCTTCTCCGGCGACAAGACCCAGCTCGTGCCGCTGATTGCGGCGGCGATCCGCCACAAGGGCGCGTCGTTCATCGACGTCATCAGCCCCTGCATCGCCTTCAACAATCACGCCGGCTCGACCAAGAGCTTCGACTATGTCCGCGAGCACAATGACGCGGTGAACCGGCTCGACGTGCTGGTCGGCCGCGATCCGATCGCGGTGGACTATGCGCCGGGGACGGTGCAGGTGGTGGAGCAGCACGACGGCAGCAAGGTCGCGCTGCGCAAGATCGACGCCGACTACGATCCGCATGACCGTTTGGGCGCGATGACCTTCCTGCAAAAGCACGCCGCCAAGGGGCAGATCGTCACCGGCCTGCTCTATGTCGACCCCGACGCGGAAGACCTGCACGAGCATCTCAACACGGTCGAGACGCCGCTCAACACGCTGGAGGCGGATGCGCTCTGCCCGGGCTCGGCGGTGCTGGACAAGATCAACGCCAGCCTGCGGTGATCATTTACTCCGCGCTGAAGCAGTCGGCCTGACGCGGATCGTGATCTTCTCCGACACGACCGGCGGAACGAACGGATAGTGCTTGGCGTCACCGAGCACCAGCTGCAGCGTGTGGGTGCCCGGCAGAAGGTCCAACATGGTTTCGGTTTGCCCTGCGCCGAAATGCAGGTGCGACTTGTCTTGCGGGATCGGCTCCTTGGGATCGATGGGATCATTGACGTCGACCAGCAGATGGTGATGACCGGCGTTCTGGTAGTCATCACCGGCATGCGTCACACCCATGTTGCGTAAGCCGAACCGGACCCAGACTCCACCGCGAACTTTCTGCCCGTCATGCGGCGTGATGAAATAGAGCTTGGCGTCCTTGTGCGCGCTCTTGCCCTGCGAGTAGGCCGCGCCCGGGAGCAATGCGATCGCGGCCGCCAGGGCGGCGCAGGAAATGATCTTCATCAAATCTACTCCAGCACTTATGGACTGAGCGCGACACGGAATCCATGCGTGGGGTAACGGACATTGGTGTCGTAACCATCGCGGTTTGACGGCCGGACATATCTTGAATCGTTCTTCCAGGAGCCCGATCGCAGGACATGAGAGCTGCAGTCCGCGCTGCTCCACGCCGAGCCGTCGCTCGGCGCGCCCTGATAGGTCCTGTGCCAGCAGTCCTCGACCCACTGATCGATGCCGCCGCCCATGTCGTAGAGCCCGAATGGATTGGGCTTGAAGCTGCCGACCTTGGCCGGCTGCTCGGCCGCAAGATCACCGCAATCCTTGCACCCGGCCATGCCCGGCTGGAGCTTGTCGCCCCACCAATATTTGGTCTGCGTTCCGCCGCGGGCGGCATATTCCCATTCGGCCTCGCTCGGAAGCCGGTAGGCCTTCTTCGTCGCCTGCGCGAGCCAGGCGGCATATTGCTGCGCGTCGGTCCAGCTCACATTGCCGACCGGGGAATCATCCTTGCCGGTGGCGGTGAATCCGCACGCCTTGGCGGCGGCGCATTCGTTCCATTCCTGCACTGTCACCGGATATTTTGCGATCGAGAACGCCTTGATCGAGACCTGGTGAACAGGCCGTTCGGTCGGATCGTCATTGCTTCCCATCGCGAAGCTGCCGCCGCGAATGCCGATCATCTCGGGTTCGCGAGGTGGCGTCGCCGATGGGCTGGGCGACGGTGACGGCGATGGAGGGGCAGAAGCCAATGACGGAGAGGGTTGCGGCGTCTGCGTCGCCGCCTCGCGCGGCGATGGCTGCGGGATCGGTGACGCGGCCGGGGAAGCGGTTGGCGTAGCGGCCTGCTCGCCCATCCTGCCGGGCTGCGTCAGCACGTACCAAAGCACGTAGCCGGCAATCACCAGCAATGCCGTGATCAGAAGGAATAGCAGGACGCTCTCGCGCCGGCTTCGCGTCCTGCCGACCGCATCGGCATCCGGCAGCACGCGATAGATGCGCACCGGATCCGTGATGTTCTTGACCTTGCGATCCCCGAGCGACTCATAGCCGCACACCACCTTGTGCTTGATCTGCTCGTAGATCGCGCCCGAGATATAGACTTGGCCGGGCTCGGCAATGCCCTCGATGCGCGTGGCGATGTTGACGCCATCGCCGTAGACATCGTCCGGCTCTACGATCACATCGCCGAGATTGACGCCAATCCGGTATTCGAGGCGCGAATGTTTCGGAAGCGAGGCGTTGCGGCCGATGAGATTCTGCTGGATGACGATACTGCAGCGAACGGCCTCAACAGGGCTATCGAAAATGGCGATGAAGCCATCGCCCGTCGTCTTCACCAGACTTCCATGGTGCTCGATGATGGTGGGCTGGATGATATCGCGCTCGATGCGCTTGACGCGGACATGCGTCCCCTCCTCGTCGGCCTGCATGATGCGGCTGTAGGAAGCGATGTCACCGACGATGATCGCCGCAAGACGGCGAGGCATGGGCCCGTGTGGAGGCGGCTCATCCTGATTGCCGGATCTGAAGTTGCGAATTTCGCCCATGCGGGGGACTCCACAAGCTTACAAGGCAGTCCCAGCTTACGACCGCCAAAGGCGGTCGTCTGTGAAAGCTATCACATTGACGAACCAAGACAATGTCGCGGCAATCGCCGGCATCGGGTTCCGAAGCATCAAGGCGCTGCACCGCTTGAACCTTCTTGATCCCATCAATGACTAAGGCGCGGCGCGAAACCACTGGCCCAAATCGGCGCCGCGATGGTCGCACGAAGCGACTTCTGAAGCTTGAACGCGATGCACCTCGCCTGCGTCTAACGGACAGGAGTTCTGTCCTGCTGCGGTAAGGTTGTCACGCGCTCGAGGTCGTCATGAAGCTCTCCATCTTTGCTGCCCTCACTTTGGCTGCGCTAACCAGCGTCGCCCACGCCGATGAGGACAAGGTCCGGGAGACCACAAAGGCCGAAGCCGACGCCTTCAATGCGCGGCTCTATGCGGGAGCGCCTGCGGACAAGGCCTATGCCTGCTTCGTCCGCCGCTACGATGCCGAGCATCTGGCGCGGCATCCCAAGCAGAAGGTCGCTTCCATGAAGCTGCTGATCTCGGCGGAAACCGACAAGGAGGACAAGCAGCTGCACAATTCCTTCCGCCTCGGTTTTCGCTATCGCCATCGCTCGGGCGATTTCGACTCCAGCGGCTCGTGCGGCAGTCATGCGGTGCTTCTCAGTCAGGGGGACGAGGTCCGCATGGGCTGCGGCGTCGACTGCGAGGGCGGCGGGATCGAGGTGGCGCTCGCCAAGGACAACAAGTCCGCGATCATCCGGCTCGAGCAGGTCAGGGTCTGGCAGAACAACAAGCCGGATGACGATGCGGAGCAATCGCTGGTCGCCGGCGCCGACGACAAGATCTTCCGCCTCGACCGCACCGACACCAGCGAGTGCGCTTCGCTCGTGACTGACCGCAAGGAACTCGCCGCGCTGCGCCACAAATGATAGCCACAAATGATATGTGTCCGGCAAAGTCTTGGTCGAGGGAGATCGCCATGAATCGCCGGAACATGTTGTGGAGCGCCGTCTCCGCTTTGGGCGCGGCGTTTGGCGTCTCGCGTGCACGAGCCGCCACTGAGGCCAGCGCGGGCAACAAGCTCAAGGTGGCCTATCACCTCAGCGACGCCGAGAAGGTCAATTTCGTGCTCGGCAACATCCAGAACCACATCGACGGCGTCGGTGGCCCCAACCATGTCACGATCGCGCTGGTGATCCACGGACCGGCGCTGAAGGCGTTTCACGCGGCGCAGGCCAACCCCGACGTCAGCACGCGTGTCGGTGACTTCTTCAAGGACGGCGTCGAGCTCGCCGCCTGCGGCAACACGATGAAGGCGCAGAACGTCTCACTGAAGGAGTTGTTGCCGGGCTTCGTCAGCGCGGAGAAAGGCGGCGTGGTCCGGCTCGCCGAGCTTCAGGCGCAGGGGTATTTGTACTTGCGGCCTTAGACGCGAATGAGATGCGCTCCCTCCCCCGCTTGCGGGGGAGGGCTGGGGAGAGGGTGTCTCCGCAGTGGGACTCCCCGAGAGGAGAGAATCCTCACCCGACGCTTCGCGTCGACCTCTCCCGCAAGCGGGAGAGGTAAGGGGAGTTTGTGGCCGCCCTTCCCGATTCATTCGCATCGCGCTTGACTCATCCATAACTTCCCGGTTATGAGTTGATCCATAACCTATGAGTTATGGATCTTGCATGTCCGCCACTCACGACCTCCTGTTCAGGACACTCGCCGATCCGACCCGGCGAGCGATCTTCGAACGGCTGTGCCGGGAGGGCGAGCAGACGGTTGGGGCACTGACGGCGCGGTCGGGCGTGTCCCAGCCGGCGGTCTCAAAGCATCTCGGCGCCTTGAAGCAGGCCGGCCTCGTGCGCGACCGCCATGAAGGACGCCAGACTCATTACAGCGCGCAGCCCGGTGCGCTCAATCCGCTGATCGACTGGACCAGCCAGATGGCCGGCTTCTGGCAGAACCGGCTCGATGCGCTGGACGATCTCCTGAAGAGGATGGACCAATGACTGAAACACGCTCCGTAGTCGTCGAACGCGAATTTGCCTTTCCGGCGGAGCGGCTGTGGCGCGCGCTGACGCAGCCGCATCTGATCGAGGAATGGCTGATGAAGAACGACTTCAAGCCGGTCGTCGGCCACCGCTTCAATCTGCGCGGCGAATGGGGCGGCGTGCTGGATTGCGAGGTGCTCACCATCGAGCCGCAGAAGACGCTCGCCTACACCTGGAATTTCTCGCATGAGGATGCGGCGTTCGACCTGAAAAGCGTCGTGACCTTCACGCTGACGCCGACCGACGCCGGCACGCATCTGCGCGTCGAGCAAGCGGGCTTCAGCCCGACGCAGAAGCAGGCCTATGGCGGCGCGCATGCCGGCTGGAAGCAGTTCTTTGCCAAGCTCGACGAGCTGCTGGCGCGGACAGGCTAGCTCCGCCGGCGTCGATTCCGATCCATTTTAAAAGGAGGTCCCAATGAGCACGCAGATGTGGATTCGGCAGATTCATCGCTGGCTGTCGATGGCTTTCACGCTCGCCGTCATCGCGAACATCGTGGCGATGATCATGCAGGTCCCGGCCGTCTGGATCGGCTTCCTGGCGCTCATCCCACTCATTCCGTTGCTCGCGACCGGGTTATATCTGTTCGCGCGGCCCTATGTCACCCGCAGCAACGCGTAACGAGGCGAGATGATGAAGAAGGCTGTGACGACAAAGAAGGCTGGCGCGAAGGAAGCGAATGGGGCTTCCCCCTCCAAGCTGATCGACGGCAGGATCAAGGAGCTCGCCGACTGGCGCGGCGAGATGCTGGGGCGGATCCGTGGCCTGATCAAGGAAGCCGACCCTGGCGTCGTCGAGGAATGGAAATGGCGCGGCGTTCCCGTGTGGGAGCACGACGGCATCATCTGCACCGGCGAGACCTACAAGGAAGTGGTGAAGATGACCTTTGCCAAGGGCGCGGCGCTGGAGGATCCCGCGGGGCTATTCAACTCCAGCCTCGACGGCAACGTGCGCCGCGCGATCGATATTCGCGAGGGCGAGAAGATCAACGAGAAGGCGTTGAAGGCGCTCATTCGCGCGGCGGTGGAGTTGAATGCGTCCAAGGCCAAGAAGAAGCCGGCCAAGAACCGATCGACCTAGGTTGATGTAAATTCTTGGCGACGGCCAAAGCAACCGCCTCGTCCTTCGAGACGACCGCGCCGCGGTCTCCTCAGGATGAGGCTAATCGGCATCCGTGCCCGTTGAAAGTGCTGCCGCGCATTCCGTCCTCATCCTGAGGGCCCGCCAAAGGCGGGCGTCTCGAAGGATGAGCCGCGGGCTGGCTTCAACCTCTCCCGCTTGCGGGCGCCGAAGGCGCGGGTAAGGGCTCTCTCCTCTGGGGGAGTCCCACTGCGGAGACAAGGGCCAGTTTCATCGTGCTCTAGGAGCTAGCGGTTGGCCTCCTTACGCCACTGCCGCCGGGATCGGGCGCGGGCTTACGACGTATTCGCGCAGGACCTTGTCGTTGGCGTCGACCTCGATCAGTGAGACGTCGTAGGTCCAGAGATCGGCCAGGTGCTGAAGCACGCGCTTGGCGTCGGTCTCGTTGAGCTGCGAGCCCTTGATGACGTGGTGATGCAGGATCAGCCGGCGGTCGCCGGAGAGATCGACATCGACCACCTCGATGTTGGCGTCGATGAAGCCGACGTCATGCTGCCGTGCCAGCTCGCGGCGGACGCGGCGGAAGCCGCGTTCGTCGTGGATGGCGTCGACCCGGATTCCCGCGCGCTCCTCGGGATCGTCATGCAGGTGGAACATGCGGAAGTGCCGCATCAGCCTGGGGCTTAGGAACTGGCCGATAAAACTTTCATCGCGGTAATTGGCCCAGACGTCGCGCAGCACGCCCATCACGTCGCCCCTGCCGGCAATGTCCGGGAACCATTCGCGGTCCTCGTCTTCCGGTTTGGTGACGATGCGCTCGATGTCCTGCATCACCGCAAAACCGAGCGCATAGGGATTGAAGCCGGAGAAGCGTGGATCGTCGAACTCGGGCTGGAACACCACGTTGGTGTGCGATCCCAGGAATTCGAGGAAGTTGCCGTCGGTGATGCGGCCTCGCTCGTGCAGCATGGTCATGATGCGGTAGTGGACGTAGGTCGCCGTCCCCTCGTTCATGACCTTGGTCTGGCTCTGCGGATAGAAATATTGCGCGATGTGGCGCACGATGCGCAGCAGCTCGCGCTGCCACGGCGCCAGCCGCGGTGCGCTCTTCTCCAGGAAATAGAGCAAATTCTCCTGCGGCAGGCCGAGCAGCTTGCGGCGGCGTTCGATGCTGAGCGCGGACCGGCTCTTGGCGGCGCCCTTCGGGACTGTACGCCAGAGGTCGTTGAAGACCTCCTCCTCATGCTGGCGGCGGCGCCCTGCCCGCTTCTCTTCGGCGCGCAAATCGAGCTTCTTCTTGCCGGGATAGCGGTCAATGCCGTGCGACATCAGCGCGTGCGCAGCGTCGAGCGTGCGCTCGACCTCGATGCGGCCATAGCGCTCTTCGCAGCTCGCGACATAATTCTTGGCGAAGTCGAGATAATCCAGGATGCCGTCGGCATCGGTCCACTGCTTGAACAGATAGTTGTTCTTGAAGAAGTGGTTGTGGCCGAAGGCGGCATGCGCGATCACCAGCGTCTGCATCGTCGCCGTGTTCTCCTCCATCAGGTAGGAGATGCAGGGCGAGGAGTTGATCACGATCTCATAGGCAAGGCCCATCAGGCCCTTGCGATAGGACGCTTCGTGAAACGCAAAATGCTTGCCGAACGACCAGTGCTTGTAGAACAAGGGCATGCCGACCGACGAGTACGCGTCCAGCATCTGCTCGGCGGTGATGACCTCGATCTGGTTCGGATAGACGTCGAGACCGAGATCCTTCAACGCGACCTCCTCGCAGGCATCGGTGATGCGCTGCAAGGTGCGAAAATCCCAATCCGCGCCTTCGAACAAGCGTTCCGTCATGGAGCGGCCTTCTCCTGGCTGGTTTCGCGGCGCTGGAACAGGTCGTGGAACACCGGAAAGATCTCGCTGCGCTCCGACACCTTGCGCATCGAGAGCGGTGCGCCGCTGCTGCGCAGGCGCTCATAGAGGGTCCAGAGCGAGGAGTCGGAAAGATCGAAGGCGCTGCCGCCGGACTCGCCGACCTCGAGATAGGCAAAGAACTGGCAGACCGGCAGGATCTTGTCGGTCAGCAGCAGGCCCGTGAGCTCGCCGTCGGAATAGGAATTGTCGCCGTCGGAGGCTTGCGCGGCGTAGATGTTCCAGTCCGCCGGATTGAAGCGCTCGCGCACGATTTCGTGCATCGCCTGGAGCGCGCTGGACACCAGCGTGCCGCCCGAGGCCGGGCCGTAGAAGAACGTCTGCTCGTCGACCTCCTCGGCGCGGTCGGTGTGGCGGATGAAGACGATCTCGACATGCTTGTAGCGGCGCTTCAGGAACACGTAGAGCAGCATGTAGAAGCGCTTGGCCAGATCCTTCATGTGCTCGGACATCGAGCCCGAGACGTCCATCAGGCAGAACATCACGGCCTGCGCCACCGGCCGCGGCACGGTCTCGAAGCGGCGATAGCGGATGTCGAGCGGGTCGATGAACGGGATGCGCTTGGATTTCGCCTTGAGCTTTTCGAGCTTGGCCAGCAGCTCGGCGCGCACGTCCTCGTCGGTGCAGGCGGCAATCTCGGCTTCCAGCTCATCGATCTCGCTCTTGCGGGGACGGCGGAGCGCGATGCGGCGGGCGAGCGCGAGCTGCACCGTCCGGCTCACCGAGATGTTGGCGGGCGAACCCGAGGTGGTGTAGCCGGCGCGCTGAATTCCCTCGCTCTCGGTCTGCGCGATCTTGCGCTTGGCAAGATCCGGCAGCTCGAGGTCGTCGAGGAAGAGGTCGACGAACTCGTCGCGGCTCAGCACGAAGCGGAACGCGTCCTCGCTGTCGCCCTCGCCGGGACCGGAATCCTTGGCGCTGCCCTGGCCGGAGCGCTGGAGATAGTCGCCCTCGATAAACTTCTTGTTTCCGGGCAGCACCATGTCGCGCGTGCCGCCCTCGCGGCGGAAACGCGGCTCGTGCATGCCGTCGAGCGGGATCGTGACCTCGCCACCCTCCAGGACATCCTTGATGTCGCGTTCCTGCGAGGTCTTCTTGACGGCGCCCTGCACCAGGGATTTGGCCCGACGCAAGAACCGCTGCCGGTTCTCAAGACTCTTGCCGCCTGGATTCAGGCGCCTGTCAATAATGTGAATGGCCACTGTCCCATCCGCCTTAACCGGCCTGCTTCACGCGCATGTACCATTCGACGAGCCGGCGAACCTGACGCTCGGTGTAGCCGCGCTCCACCATGCGTGCGACGAACTCGCCGTGCTTCTTCTCCGTCTCGCCGTCCTTCTTCGACCCGAAGGAGATGACCGGAAGCAGGTCCTCGACCTGGGAGAATATCCGCTTTTCGATCACGTCGCGAATCTTCTCGTAGGAGGTCCAGGTCGGATTCTTGCCAGCGTTCTGGGCCCGCGAGCGTAACGAGAATTTGACGACCTCGTTGCGGAAGTCCTTCGGGTTGGCAATGCCCGCCGGTTTCTCGATTTTCGTCAGTTCCTGGTTCAACAACTCGCGATCCAGCAGCTGGCCGGTGTCGGGATCCTTGAAGTCCTGATCCTCGATCCAGGCGTCGGCATAGTCGACGTAGCGGTCGAACAGATTCTGGCCGTAATCGGAGTAGGATTCGAGATAGGCCTTCTGGATCTCGTTGCCGATGAACTCGGCATAGCGCGGCGCGAGTTCCGCCTTGATGAATTCGAGATAACGTTTCTCGGTTTCCTCCGGAAGCTGCTCGCGGCGGATCGCCTGCTCCAGCGCGTACATCAGGTGCACGGCGTCGGCGGCGACCTCCTGCGGATCGTGGTTGAAGGTCGCGGCCAGAACCTTGAACGCGAAGCGGGTGGAGGCACCGTCCATGCCCTCGTCGACGCCGGCGGCATCGCGATATTCCTGGACGCTGCGCGCCTTCGGATCGGACTCTTTCAGGCTCTCGCCGTCATAGACCCGCATCTTGCCGAACAGGGTGGAGTTCTCGTGCTTGCGCAGGCGCGACATCACCGAGAACCGCGCCAGCGTCTCCAGCGTCGAAGGCGCACAAGGAGCCGAGGCGAGCTCGGAACCCTGGATCAGCTTCTCGTAGATCTTCTGCTCTTCGGTGACCCTGAGGCAGTACGGCACCTTGATGACGCAGATGCGGTCGATGAACGCCTCGTTGTTCTTGTTGGCCTTGAAGCTCGACCACTCGGCTTCGTTGGAGTGCGCGAGGATGATGCCGGTGAAGGGGATCGCGCCGATATTCTCGGTGCCGATGTAGTTGCCTTCCTGCGTCGCGGTCAGCAACGGATGCAGCATCTTGATCGGCGCCTTGAACATCTCGACGAATTCGAGGATGCCCTGGTTGGCGCGGTTGAGGCCGCCGGAATAGCTGTAGGCGTCGGGATCGTTCTGCGCGTAGGTCTCGAGCTTGCGGATGTCGACCTTGCCGACCAGCGAGGAGATGTCCTGATTGTTCTCATCACCGGGCTCGGTCTTGGCGACCGCGATCTGGCGCAGCCTCGACGGCTGGATCTTGGCAACGCGGAATTGCGAGATGTCGCCGCCGAAGGATTCCAGCCGCTTGTAGCACCACGGGCTCATCAGGCCGGTGAGGCGGCGGCGCGGAATGCCGTACTTCTCCTCCAGCATCGGCCCGAGCTGATCGGGATCGAACAGGCTGAGCGGGCTCTCGAACACGGGTGAGAGCTCGTCGCCGGCCTTCAGCACGTAGATGGGCTGCACTTCCATCAGCGACTTCAACCGCTCGGCGAGCGATGATTTGCCGCCACCGACCGGACCGAGCAAATAGAGGATCTGCTTGCGCTCTTCGAGGCCTTGCGCCGCGTGACGGAAGAAGCCGACGATGCGCTCGATGGTTTCTTCCATGCCGTAGAAGCCGGCGAAGGCCGGATAGGTGCGGATCGTGCGGTTCAAAAAAATGCGGCCAAGGCGTGGGTCCTTGGCCGTGTCAATCGTCTGAGGCTCACCGATCGCCGCTAGTAGTCGTTCGGCCGCATTCGCGTATTTCATGGGATCGCTTCGACACGATTCCAGATATTCCGCCATCGACATGTCGTGCTGGCTTCTCGCCTCGAACGACCGAGCGAAAGCGTTGAATAGAGAATCGTTGTACATGATCCCTCTCCGCGTGAGTTCCGCTACAAGCTGAAACGAAAGCAGTTACCGGACCGTTCCTCAGGCCGTTTCGAATCAGCGTGAGCACATGACGATCATTGGACACCCGGGTGACGACTCGACGCAATGCACAACGTAGGCACTCGTTGAGTTACGAACAGGCACATGCCTGTAATTTGAGCGAATCTATATCCATATTGGCTCATTTCCAGGAAATGTCACTTGGTCGCAACATCCGGGCATTACCGGGGATTGGTCCATCCGGCGCTGCAGCATAGCGATCTGCCAGCGGCGATCTTATGACGCTTGTAGGGCGAAGCCTTGAGCGCCGCGTTCATCTTCCTGCTGCAATGCAGTGCATGGACCGTCGGCTGCGTGCACCGTCGCGGCAAGCGCATCAGTATACCAAAATCGGCCGCAAGGCCGGCGTCGGCGTCAGCACGATCATCTTGTGGTCGCGACATTCTTCAGCAGAGATCTCTGCAATCAAATCCGACGGCAGAAATTCATTGCCGATGCGGAGGACTGTCAGTGACAGCGAGCACCACCATGCTGTGCGTGCATGCTTCCCCCCGCATGGCCGTTCGCGACAAATCCACCGACGCCCCGGAATCTGTCGATCGCACGCCACACAACCCTGACCGGCGAGACGAGCCGGCTGACATTACGCAACTAAACCGCCGGCCTAACGCCCTTTACGCAACACACCTACGGCCGCCTGGATCGCCATGATCGCGACGGAGTTACACCCGAGGGTATGACGCTTATCCTCTTGATTGGTTCCCTCCCGGGAGCATGTAGGCTAGAGGATAGCGCGTCAGGACCGGCGCGGAACCCCCTCGCCCGCAGGCTTGGAGATAAATAAACATCATGAATCCCGTCAAAGAACTGGAAAAGCACGGACAAGCCGTCTGGCTGGACTTCCTGGCCCGTGGCTTCATCGCCAAGGGCGACCTGAAGCGACTGATCGACACCGACGGCGTCAAGGGCGTCACCTCCAATCCCTCGATTTTCGAGAAGGCGATCGGCAGCTCGGACGAATATGACGCCTCGATCGGCAAGGCGCTGAAGCGCGGCGACCGGACCGTGGCCGACCTGTTCGAGGCCGTCGCGGTCGAGGACATCCAGAACGCCGCCGACGTGCTGCGCCCGGTCTACGACCGGCTCGAGGGAGGCGACGGCTATGTCAGCCTGGAGGTCTCGCCCTATCTGGCGATGGACACGGCCGGCACGGTCGCCGAGGCGCGACGGCTCTGGAAGGACGTCGATCGCAAGAACCTGATGGTGAAGGTACCTGCGACGCCGGAGGGCCTGCCGGCGATCGAACAGCTCATTGGCGACGGGATCAGCATCAACATCACGCTGCTGTTCTCCAAGGAGGTCTATCTTGATGTCGCCGAGGCCTACCTCGCCGGCCTGGAAAAATACGTCGCGGGCGGCGGCGATCCGTCGCATGTGGCGAGCGTCGCGAGCTTCTTCGTCAGCCGGATCGACACCTTGGTCGACAAGCACCTCGACGAGAAGATCGCCCGCGCCAACGACCCCAGCGAAAAGGAGCGCCTCGCAGCGCTGAAGGGCAAGGTCGCGATCGCCAATGCCAAGCTCGCCTACCAGGACTACAAGCGCCTGTTCTCCGGCCCGCGCTGGGAGAAGCTCGCCGCCAAGGGCGCCAAGCCGCAGCGCATGCTGTGGGCGTCCACCGGCACCAAGAACAAGGACTATAGCGACGTCCTCTATGTCGAGGAGCTGATCGGCCCCGACACCATCAACACGATGCCGCCGGCGACGCTGGAGGCGTTCCGCGACCATGGCAAGCTGCGCGACTCCCTGGAGGAGAATGTCGACGACGCAAGGCGCGTGCTGGAGGAGCTGGAACGCTCCGGCATCTCGCTCGATGCGATCACCGAGGAGCTGGTCAAGGACGGCGTCAAGCTGTTCGCCGACGCCGCCGACAAGCTCTATGGCGCCGTCGCCCATAAGCGCGCCGTGGTGCTCGGGCCCGCGCTCGACCGCCAGCTTCTCTCGCTCGGTGATGGGCTCGGCAAGGCCGTGGCCAAGAGCACCGAGGAATGGCGCGCATCCGCCAAGATCCGCAGGCTATGGCAGCGCGACAAGTCGGTCTGGACCGGCACCGATGAGGACAAATGGCTCGGCTGGCTCGACAGCGCGGCCAAGGCCGATATCGCCGACTACGAGGACTATGCGGGCCGCGTGAAGGGCCAGAAATTCTCCGACGCCGTCGTGCTCGGCATGGGCGGATCGAGCCTCGGGCCAGAGGTGCTGGCCGAGACCTTTGGGAAAAAGCCCGGCTTCCCGAAACTGCATGTGCTGGATTCCACCGATCCGGCGGAGGTGCGGGCGATGGAGGCGAAGATCGACATCGCCAACACCGTCTTCATCGTCTCCAGCAAGTCCGGCGGCACCACCGAGCCGAACGCGATGAAGGACTATTTCCATGAGCAGGTTGCCAAGGCGGTCGGGCCGAAGGTGAAGACCGGCCATCGCTTCATCGCGGTGACCGATCCCGGCTCGTCGCTGGAGAAGGCGGCGAAGAAACTGAACTACGCCCGCATCTTCCACGGCGAGCCCACGATCGGCGGCCGCTATTCGGTGCTCTCGCCGTTCGGCCTGGTGCCGGCGGCAACCGCGGGCATCGACGTCAAGACCTTCGTCAAGCATACGCTCGCGATGGCCCGCTCCTGCGGGCCGGACGTGCCGCCATCCGAGAACCCGGGCGTGCAGCTCGGCCTTGCCATGGGTCTCGCCGGCCTCGAAGGCCGCGACAAGGTGACGATCCTGTCATCGAAGAAGATCGCCGATTTCGGCGCCTGGGCCGAGCAGCTGATCGCGGAATCGACCGGCAAGGAGGGCAAGGGCCTGATCCCGATCGAGGGCGAGCCGCTGGGCGAACCCGCAATTTACGGCAACGACCGGTTCTTCATCGACATCCGCATCGACGGCGAGGCGGACGCCGCCCATGATTCCAAGCTTGCCGCGATCGAGGCGGCCGGCCATCCCGTGGCGCGCATCGTCATGAAGTCGATCGACCATCTCGGCCAGGAGTTCTTCCGCTTCGAGATGGCGACGGCCGTGGCCGGCAGCATTCTCGGCATCAACCCGTTCGACCAGCCGGACGTGGAAGCGGCCAAGATCAAGACCCGCGAGCTCACTTCAGAGTTCGAGAAGACCGGCGCGCTGCCGGCCGAGGAGCCGGTGGTCAGCACCGATGAAGCCGATCTCTACACCGATGAGGCTAACGCCACGGCGCTGCGTGCCGCCGGCGCCAATGGCGATCTCTCCTCCTGGCTGAAGGCGCATCTGTCGCGCTCGGGCCATGGCGATTATGTCGCCCTGCTCGGCTACATCGCGCGGGACAAGGCGACCATCGACGCACTCCAGGCCATGCGGCTCGAAGTGCGCGAGAAGCGGCATGTCGCGACCTGCGCCGAGTTCGGACCGCGCTTCCTGCACTCCACCGGTCAGGCCTACAAGGGCGGACCGGACAGCGGCGTGTTCCTCCAGATCACGGCAGACGATGCCAAGGATCTACCGGTGCCGGGCCAGAAGGCGAGTTTTGGTGTGATCAAGGCAGCCCAGGCGCGCGGCGATTTCGACGTGCTTACCGAACGCGGCCGGCGCGCGCTGCGCGTCCACCTCAAGGGCGGGCTCAAGAAAGGTCTCGTGGCGCTCAATGCGGCGCTTAACGATGCACTGAACTAAAGGAAGCTCTCACATGCAACTCGGCATGATCGGCCTCGGCCGGATGGGCGGCAACATCGTTCGCCGCCTGATGCGTCACGGCCATTCGACCGTGGTCTACGACAAGGACGCCAAGGCCGTCGCCGGCCTGGCCGCAGACGGCGCAGTCGGTTCCGCGACGCTCGAGGAATTCATCTCGAAACTGGAGCGGCCGCGCACGGCCTGGGTGATGCTGCCGGCGGGGCGCATCACCGAGACCACGATCGACACGATCGCGGGCGTGATGCAGGCCGGCGACGTCATCATCGACGGCGGCAACACCTTCTGGCAGGACGACGTCCGCCGCGGCAAGGCGCTGAAGGAGCGCGGCATCCACTATGTCGACGTCGGCACGTCAGGCGGCGTCTGGGGGCTCGACCGCGGCTATTGCATGATGATCGGCGGCGAGAAACCGGTGGTCGACCGGCTCGATCCGATCTTCGCCGCGCTCGCGCCCGGTACCGGCGACATTCCGCGCACGCCGGGGCGCGATGGCCGCGATCCCCGCATCGAGCAGGGCTACATCCATGCAGGCCCCGTCGGGGCCGGCCATTTCGTCAAGATGATCCATAACGGCATCGAATACGGCCTGATGCAGGCCTATGCCGAAGGTTTTGACATCCTCAAGAACGCCAATATCGAGGCGCTGCCGGCGGACCATCGCTACGATTTCGATCTCGCCGACATTGCCGAGGTGTGGCGGCGCGGCAGCGTGATCCCATCCTGGCTGCTCGACCTCACCTCGACGGCGCTCGCCGACAGCCCGGCATTGTCGGAATATTCCGGTTTCGTCGAGGATTCCGGCGAAGGACGCTGGACCGTGAATGCGGCGATCGACGAGGCGGTGCCCGCCGAGGTCCTGACCGCGGCACTCTACACACGTTTCCGTTCCCGCAAGGAACACACCTTTGCCGAGAAAATTCTCTCCGCGATGCGCGCAGGGTTCGGCGGCCACAAGGAGCCCAAGCAGCCCGGCGCGCCGAAGCCGAAGTAAAACCTACTCAAGCGAAGGCCACAATTCGTGACAAAAGACCCGCAGCCAAAGCGCAAGCCGGAAAATTGCGCCTTCGTCATCTTTGGCGTGACCGGCGACCTGACCCATCGGCTGGTGATGCCATCGCTCTACAATCTCGCCGCCGAAGACCTTCTGCCGGAGAAATTCTGCGTCGTCGGCGTCGGCCGCAAGGCTCAGTCGGATGGCGAGCTGCGTGACAGCCTGATGAAGGGCCTGCGCGAGTTTGCAACCCGCCCGGTCGACGACGACGTCGCAAAACAGCTGCTGCAATGCGTGACTTTCGTCGAGGCCGATGCGAAGGATCCGCCCTCCTTCGATCGCTTGGGCGAGCATCTGGATTCGCTGGAATGCGCGCGAGGCACCGGCGGCAACCGGCTGTTCTACCTCGCGACCCCGCCCGCGGCTTTCGCGCCGACGGCGCGCGAGCTCGGACGCACCGGCTTGACGAAGCAGAACGGCGCCTGGCGGCGGCTGGTGATCGAGAAGCCGTTCGGCACGGACCTCGCCTCGGCGCGCGCGCTGAATGCCGAGCTGCTGAAGATCATGGACGAGCACCAGATCTATCGGATCGATCATTATCTCGGCAAGGAAACGGTGCAGAACATCCTGGTTCTGCGCTTCGCCAACGGCATGTTCGAGCCGATCTGGAATCGCAACCATATCGACCACGTCCAGATCACGGTGGAGGAGAAGCTCGGCGTCGGCCACCGCGGGGGCTTCTACGATGCCACTGGTGCGCTTCGCGACATGGTGCCGAACCATCTGTTCCAGCTGATGTCGCTGGTCGCGATGGAGCCGCCGAGCCGTTTCGACGCGCATTCGGTCCGCTCCGAGAAGGCCGAAGTGCTCACCGCGATCCAGCGGCCGAGCGAAGAAGAAGCGCTGAAGAGCTCGGTGCGCGCACAGTATCTCGCGGGCCGCGTCGGCGACGAGGAGATTCCGGACTATCGCACGACGGCGGACGTCAAGCCCGGCAGCACCACCGAAACCTTTGTCGCGCTGAAGCTGATGATCGACAATTGGCGCTGGGCCGGCGTGCCCTTCTATTTGCGCACCGGCAAGGCGCTGGGCCACAAGCGCACGGAGGTCGCGATCAAGTTCAAGCAGGCGCCGCTGTCGATGTTCTCAGGTACGACAGTCGACCGCCTGTCGCAGAACTTCCTCACCATCGGCATCGCGCCGACCGAGACCATCGAGCTCCAGTTCAACGCCAAGATCCCGGGACCGAGCGTCACCATCGACGGCGTCGAAATGAAGTTCCGCTATGGTGACTATTTCCGCGCCGATCCCTCGACCGGCTACGAGACACTGCTCTACGACTGCATGATCGGCGACAACATCCTGTTCCAGCGCGCCGACGGTATCGAGGCCGGATGGCAGGCGGTGCAGCCGTTCCTGGACGCCTGGAAAAGTGCGGGCACCAACGGCATCGAGACCTATCAAGCCGGCAGCGACGGCCCGGCCTGCGCGGACGAGCTGCTCCGGCGCGACGGACGAAGCTGGCGGAAGTACTCGTGATGGCGGCCGAGCAGCCGAAGCTGATCGTCGCGGCCGACGCCGAAGCGCTGGCGCAGACCGCGGCCGAACGGGTAATGGCGCGGATCGCCGCCAACCCCTCGCGCATCGCAATCTGCCTCACCGGCGGCTCCAGCCCGAAGAAGCTCTATCAATTGCTCGGCAGCGATGCCTGGCGTGAAAAAATTCCGTGGGAGCGCGTGCACTGGTTCATCGGCGACGAGCGTTTCGTGCCGGAAAGCGATCCCCTCAACAACATGGCAGTGGCCCGCGCGACATTTCTTGATCGCAGTGCCCCCTCAGGCCATATCCACCCGATCCCGACCACGACCGAAAATCCCGATCGCGCCGCCGAGGCCTATGCGCGCGAGCTGCAAGCCTTCTACGGCGCTGACCGGCTCAATTCGGTGCGGCCGCTGTTCGACATGGTCCTGATGGGCGCGGGGCCGGACGGCCACACCGCCTCACTGTTTCCCGGCTATCCCGAAATCGAGGAGACCGAACGCTGGGTCATCGGGGTGCCCAAAGCCAATGTCGCGCCTTTCGTGCCGCGGGTCTCGCTCACCTTGCCCGTTCTGGCATCCTGCCGCGAAATGCTGTTCGAGATTGCCGGGCACGACAAGCAGGCGATCTTGACGCGCCTCCTCAATGGCGAGACTCTGCCGGCGTTACGCGCGCGCTCGAATCGTGAGACCGTCTGGCTGGTCGACCAGGCCGCGCTTCCGGAGGGAATTCGTGGCGGGCGTTGAAGCACCTTGTGCATTGATCGTGATGGGCGTGTCTGGCTCGGGCAAGAGCACGATCGCGGAAGCGCTCGGCCAGCGCCTTGGCTGGCGCTTCGAGGACGGCGACAGCTTTCATCCCGCCAGCAATGTCGAGAAGATGAAGGCGGGCCATCCGCTCGCCGACGAAGACCGCTGGCCCTGGCTCAACGCCATCGCCGACGAGATCGCACGGGTCTGCGGACGCGGCGAGCACGTCATCATCGCCTGCTCGGCGCTGAAACACGCCTATCGTGACGTGCTGCTGCGTGGTCGCGACGACGTCCGCTTCGTCTTCCTGAAGGGCACCAAGGAGCTGATCGCCGAGCGGCTCGCGCACCGCAAGGGTCATTTCATGCCGCCCGAGCTGCTGACCAGCCAGTTCAACACGCTGGAGCCGCCGGAAGCCGGCGAGCACGCCATCACCGTCTCGATCGACGAATCCGTCGAGGCGATCGTGGACGGCGTGGTGCGGCAATTGAGGTTGGGTGGGGCCAGGCGCTGAGGCCAAGAAGTTGAACCTTCAAGAAACCTGAACCTTAAGGTCATGCCATGACGAAGATCTCACTGGTCGTCTCCGACGTCGACGGCACGCTGCTGACCAAGGACAAGACGCTGACGGAGCGTGCGAGGTCTACCGTGCAGCGGCTGCACGAGGCGGGCATCGGCTTCACCATCACCTCCAGCCGCCCCGCGATCGGCATGCGCTTCCTGATCGAGCCGCTGGCGCTCTGGCTGCCGGTCGGGCCGTTCAACGGCTCCTCGATCGTCGATCCCGAAATGAGGCCGGTCGAGCAGCACCTCATCCCAGCGGGCGCGGCCGAGCGGTCGTTGCGAATCCTGCGCGAATTCGGCGCCGACGCGTGGCTCTTCACCACCGACAAATGGCTGATCGACAATCCCGAGGGCAGCTATGTCGCGCATGAGCAGCGCACGATCCGCGCCGATCCGACCATCGTGACGGATTTTTCGCCGTACCTTGCGAGCGCCTGCAAGATCGTCGGCGCCAGTGCCGATGCCGTCGGCCTCGAGCGTTGCGAGAAGGCGATGCAGGAGGCGCTCGGCAACGAGGCCACCGCGGTGCGCTCGCAAACCTACTATCTCGATATCACCCCGCCCGGATTCAACAAGGGCACCTTCGTTCAGGCCATTGCCAAGCGCGTGGGCATTACGACCGAGGCCGTCGCCACCATCGGCGACATGCAGAACGACCTCGCGATGTTCCGCGTCAGCGGCGTCTCGATTGCCATGGGCAATGCCACCGACAACGTCAAGGACCACGCCACCCACGTCACCGCGACCAACGAGCAGGATGGTTTTGCCGAGGCGATGGAGATGATCTTGAAGCTGAACGGGGTTGGTTAAGGGGGCTGCCGCTCGTTCAACTCTCCCGCTTGCGGGAGAGGTCGCTGCGTAGCGGCGGGTGAGGGCTTTCTCCTCTTGGGGATTGTCCCATTGTGGAAGCACCCTCTCCCGCAAGCGGGAGAGGGGGCGCACCTCCGCCCTGGCAGCGATCAAGCCGCATTTCATCGCACTTGGCACTGTTACGCGCTCACCTTACTGCGACCGCTGCACGGCCGGCTTCTCGCTCTCCCGCCTGGCCGCCGACAGATTATGCGCGGTGTTGATCAGCGCGATGTGGGTCAGCGCCTGCGGGAAGTTGCCGGTCTGGCGCCGCGCCACGGAATCGTATTCCTCCGCCAGCAGCCCGACATCGTTCGCAATCCGCACCACGCGATCGAACAAGACTTGCGCCTTTTCGATATTGCCCGACAGCACATGAGCATCAGCCAGCCATAGGCTACAGGCCAGGAAAGCGCCTTCGAGCGGCGGCTGACCCGCAGGCAGCTCGCGCGGATCGTGCCGCAGCACGAAGCCATCGCGCATCAGGCACTTCTCGACAGCAGCGATGGTGCCGCAGATGCGCGGATCGGCCGCCGGCAGGAAACCGACCGCCGGCAGCAGTAGCACGCTGGCATCGAGCAGCTTCGTGCCGTAGGACTCGACGAACGTGTTTTGGTCGGCGTCGAAACCGTTGTTGCAGACGTCGCGATGAATGGCCTCGCGCAAGGCCTGCCAGTGCAGCACCGGCGCCTTGAAGCCAAACGTCTCCGCACTCTTGATGCCGCGATCGAAGGCGACCCAGGTCATGACTTTGGAGAAGACGTAGTGTTTGGGCTGGCCGCGGCGCTCCCAGATGCCGTGATCGGGCCGGTCCCAGACCTCGGCGAGATGATTGAGCACTGCGCATTCCAGCGCCCAGCTCTGCTCGTCGAGCTTGAGCTTGACCATGCGCGACTGGTGGAAAACGTCAATCAGCTCGCCATAGACGTCGAGCTGAAGCTGCGCATGCGCGGCATTGCCGACGCGCACCGGCCGGGCGCCCTCATAGCCGTCGAGCCAGCCCGCCTCCCATTCCAAGAGTCGCCGATGGCCCCAGATGCCGTACATGATCTGCATGTTCGAGGGCGAGCCGGCGGCGGCGCGCAAGAGCCAATTGTGCCAGGCCAAGGCTTCGTCGGTATAGCCCGAGTTCATCAGCGCAAGCAGCGTGAAGGTGGCATCGCGCAGCCAGCAGAAGCGATAATCCCAGTTCCTGCTGCCCCCGAGCTTTTCCGGCAATGAGGTGGTGGGTGCCGCCACGATGCCGCCGGTCGGGGCGAAGGTCAGCGCTTTCAGCGTGATCAGCGAGCGTACGATGAGATCGTGATAGCCGCCGTCGCGGGTGCAATGGCTGCACCAGTCGTGCCAGAATCTTTCGGTCTCCTGTAGCGCGATCTCCGGGTCGATCGGCGCCGGCGGCTCGATATGCGAGGGCCCGTAGGTCAGCACGAAGGGTATGGTCTGGCCGGCCGTCACCTCGAAGTCGGAAACCGTGGTCAGATCCTCGCCGCGGGTCTCGACAGGCGTGCGCAGCACAATCATGTCCGGGCCGGCGATTGCCATCAGAGAATGGTCGATCCGCCGCACCCAGGGAATATCGGCGCCGAAGCCGAAGCGGATGACGAGCTGCATCCGCATCTTCACCGCGCCGCTGATACCGCGGACCAGCCTCACGATGTCGGATGCCTTGCCGCGTGGCGGCATGAAGTCGATCAGCGCGACGGTGCCGCTCTTCGTCTCGATGCGGGTTTCGAGGATGAGTGAATGACCAAGATAACGGCGCGACGTAGCCGTGACATCCTCGCTGGGTGCGATCAGCCAGCGGCCATTCTTGTGCGTGCCGAGGATTGCGGCAAAGCAGGCGTCGGAATCGAAGGCCGGCCAGCACAGCCAATCGATCGAGCCGTTGCGCCCGACCAGCGCCGCGGTCTCGCAGTCGCCTATCAGCGCATAGTCCTCGATCCTCTGAGACAATGTCGTTCGAGCCTGAGAAACCCCGGCTGTTCAACTCCCGCCGGTCAATGAACGTTCCCGCGTCGCGGCCTTCAAAGCCGCGAGATCGACCTTGGAGACGATCTTGTCGAGTGTAACAGGAAGCCGCTGGCGCCAGTTCGGATGCTCGTCGATCGTGCCGGGGATGTTGGGCTGATCGATCACGCCGAGCAGATCCTCCAGCGAGACCGCGAGCAGCCGCGACGGCGTGCGCGACAGGAAGGCGAGTACGGAATAGAGATCGTTGGCGTTGATGCCGTTCTGGCGCAAAATCTCGTCGAGCCTGCCGAGCGCGTCCCAGCGCGCCTGCTCGCTTTCGCCGGGATCGATCCCGAGCGAAAGCTTCATCTTGAGGTCGCTGAAGGAGCGCCAGCCGGCATAGGTCGACAGGTCGTGCGTATTCAGCGTGACGAGTGCGTTGGGCCGGTAGTGGTCGACATTGCGGAAGTGGCCGGCATCGTCGCGCTCGAACATCATGACGAGGTAGGACCAGATGCCGAAATCCTGCATGGTCTCGCGGAAGCCTTCCGGCACGGTACCGAGGTCCTCGCCGATCACGATGCATTTATGAGCCGCACTCTCGCACGCCACCGCCGCCAGCAGCGCCTCGAACGGCATCTGCACATAGGCACCGTTGTCGGGCTTGAAACCGCGCGGCACCAGATAAAGCCGCTTCAAGCCAAGCACGTGATCGAGCCTGATGGCACCTGCATGGCGCATCGAGGCCGCGAGCATGTCGGCGAACGGCACGAAGGATTGGGCCTCCAGGCCGCCGGCGTTGAAGCCGGCGAGGCCCCAGTCCTGGCCGACGGTATTGAGCACATCGGGCGGCGCGCCGACGGCGAGATGACGCGAAATCGCCATCTGCTCGTTCCAGGCATCGAAACCATTCGACTGTACGCCGACGGCAACGTCGAGATAGAGCCCGACCGGCATGCCGAGCTGGCTGGCCAGCTCCTTGGCCGCATGCAACTGGCTGTCAGCCGTCCATTGCACGAATTCGACGAACTCGACATCGCGCTTGTCGGACCCATTGCGCAGCGCAGCGCATGTCGCATCGTCGGGCTTTTGCCATTCCACCGGCCATTCCCACCATGGCGCGGTGAAACGATGGCGCAGCACTTCGAAGCAGGCAAAGCGGGACAACAGCGGACCGCGTGCGGCGCGGAAGGCGTCAAACTCCCGGCGGCGTGCTTCGCTCGCGCTCGTCACGAAACTGTTGAAGGCAGCGCGCAGGCCCAGCCATTTCAACGCCGCCATGTCCGCGTATGGCACACGATCGCCCTCGCGCAGCCGTGCTGCGGTCGCGGCGGCATCCGGCACGAGGTCGGGCGCAAATTCCGGGATCGCCGCGACGTCGATATAGAGCGGATTGAGAAACAGCCGGCTGTTCGGCGAATAGGGGCTGCAATCGGCGGGGTGGTCATCGAACAGCACATGCAACGGATTGAGCCCAACGCCGTCGGCCCCCAATTGCTTGGCGAGCCGGACGAGATCGGCCAGGTCCGTGAAGTCACCGATACCCCAATTGCGGTTGGAGCGGACGCTGTAGAGCTGCACGGCAAGCAACCAGCCGCGGTCGAAATCGCCGCCGAAGGCGCGCTCGGGCGCCACGATCATCGGCACCTCTTCCGTCACACCTTCGGCATCGGTCAGCGTCAAACGGTGATAGCCGAGCGGCAGGCCGGCCGGCCAGGCGATCACGGGCTCGCGCGTCTCGCCTTGCGCAATCGATTTGCCGTTTGCGGCCAATTTCCATTGCAGCGGTGGCGCACCGATGGCCGCCAATTCAGTCCGCGGATGCCCCAAGGCGCGCACCACGACCGGCCCGCCGACGAAGCGGTAAACCCGCTTCTCGGGCAGGGCGTCGAGGATGGATTTGAGGGCCACGGGGTCGGTGACCCGCAGCTTGCCCAAGGCATCGATGAATTCGGACTGGACGCCCTTGATCCGGGCTTGAGTTATGAGATCCATTCGGCACGCAGCTTGCAGGCCACCCTTTTGCCGGGGGCATCGATTTAACGAGGCAGCGAAAGACGTTAGTCGGGCTTAACTCACAAACCGCGCCTGCCGTTCCCCGCCGGAACTAATGACACACAAGCGGCTTTTTATATAGGTATCAAGCGTAGGTTCCCGACAAGGGAAACGGGCCCCTGCTTTCTTGTCAATGGCATCACCGTGAACAAGACAATTCAAACTGTCGAAAGTGCCGCCGCCGGCAGCGCTTTCCTCATCGAAGACGTCTATCCCTTGATCGATGGCGGCCGCTTCGCCGTGAAGCGGATCGCGGGCGACCGGGTCGAGGTCTGGGCCGACATCTATCGCGACGGCGATGCCGTGATCGGCGCCGCGCTGCTGTGGCGCCGCGAGCAGGACCGCGAATGGCAGCGTGAGCCGATGAGCCATCATGGCAATGACCGCTGGTCGGGCGCCTTCGTCCCGACCGCGGCCGGTCAATACATCTACGCCATCGAAGCCTGGACCGACGAGTTCGCCACCTGGTCCCACGGCGTCGCGCGCAAACAACGCGCAGGTGCGGACGTCACTCTCGACGCGATCGAGGGCGCCGGCCTCTTGACCAAGGCGCATGGCGCACGGCAAGACGCAGCAGTGGTCATCATCAGGCAATGCGAGGACTATCTGCAGAGCGGCGAGGTCGGCCCGCTGCTCGCAACCGAGCTCGGCGAAGCCATGGCCGAGAGCCAGTCGCGGCCCGACCTCACTCGCTCGGCCCTCTTTCCGCTGATCATCGACCGCGACAAGGCGCGCTTTGGCGCCTGGTACCAGATGATGCCGCGCAGCCAGAGCCGGATCCCCGGCCAGCACGGCACGCTTCGCGACTGCATCGCCCGCGTACCCGACATCGCCGCGATGGGTTTTGACGTGCTCTACTTCACGCCGATCCACCCGATCGGCCACACCCGCCGCAAGGGCCGCAACAATGCGCAGGTGGCGAGTGCAGGCGATCCCGGCTCGCCCTATGCGATCGGGACGATGGAAGGCGGCCACGATGCGCTGCATCCCGAGCTCGGCACGATCGAGGATTTCCGCGCATTGGTTGCGACCTGCCTGGAATACGGCCTCGAGCTCGCGCTCGACTTCGCCGTGCAATGCTCGCCGGACCATCCCTGGCTGACGCAGCATCCGGAATGGTTCAAGTGGCGGCCGGATCGCTCGGTACGGACGGCGGATGGCCCCTATTCGGACATCGTCATCCCAGATTTCAACTCCGTAGACAGGCCTGGACTGTGGAACGCGTTTCGTGATGCCATGCTGTTCTGGATCGACCATGGCGTGACCATCTTCGCCATCGACAATCACGACACCGCGCCGCTTCCGTTCTGGGAATGGCTGATCCGCGACATCCGCCGCCGCCATCCCGAGGTGATCCTGTTCTCCAAGACCTTTGCGCGGCCAAAGCTGATGAAGGGCCTCGCCAAGCTCGGCTTTGCGCAGTCCTTCACCCATTTCCCCTGGCGCACCTCGCGGTGGGAGCTGGAGCAATATCTCGGCGAGCTGACGCGCTATCCCGAACGCGACTTCTATCGACCGAACCTGTTCGTCAACACAGCGGACCTGCTGCCCTATCACCTCCAGAGCGGCGAAGCATGGGCGTTCAAGTCGCGCCTCGCGCTGGCCGCGACGCTGTCGGGCAATTACGGCATCTTTGGCGGATTCGAGCTCTTGGAGCACGAGGCGATTCCCGGCCGTGAAGAATATCTGGATTCCGAAAAATACCAGATCAAGCAGCGCGACTGGGACAGGCCCGGCAACATCAAGCCCTACATCACCGCGCTCAATCGTGTCCGCAACGAGAATGCGGCGCTCCGGCAGACGGCCAATTTGCGCTTCCTCGGCGTCGAGGATGGCGAATCCATTGCCTTCGCCAAGGAGGCAGCCGAGCCCGCCAACACCGTCATCGTCGTGATCGCGCAGTCGCGCCATGTGCGCGAATTCTGGCTGCCGCTCGGTGACGTCACCGTTGACGTCGGCGGGCAGCGACAACATGTGACGGCACTCGAAAACCTCCTCACCGGCGAACAGTCCCGCATCGAATGGGGCGGGGTCAGGCTGCGTATCGATCCCGAGCGCGATCCGGCGCTCTTGTTCCGCGGCCTGGCGTAAGGGTTCATGCCATGAATGTTCTGTCTTCCGTCGACACCAAGAAAGCCGAGGCTGCCGAGATCGTGGACGAGCTCTGGTACAAGGACGCCATCATCTACCAGCTCCACGTCAAGGCGTTTGCCGACAGCAACAATGACGGCATCGGCGACTTCGCCGGGCTGACGGAGAAGCTGCCCTATCTCCAGGAACTCGGCGTCACCGCGCTGTGGCTGCTGCCGTTCTACCCCTCGCCTGGCCGCGACGACGGTTACGACATCGCCGATTACGGCGCGGTCAATCCCGATTTCGGGACGATGAAGGATTTCAAGCGCTTCATCCAGGAGGCGCAGAAGCGGGGGCTGCGCGTCATCACCGAGCTGGTCGTCAATCACACCTCGGACCAGCATAAATGGTTCAAGCGCGCGCGCCGCAGCCATCCGGGCTCGAGCGCCCGCAACTGGTATGTCTGGAGCGACACCGATCAGAAATACCAGGGCACGCGCATCATCTTCACCGACACGGAGAAGTCGAACTGGACCTGGGACCCCGAGGCCGGCGCGTTCTACTGGCACCGCTTCTTCTCGCACCAGCCGGACCTCAATTTCGACAATCCGCGCGTGGTAAGCGCGCTCATCCAGGTGATGAAGCGCTGGCTCGATGCCGGTGTCGACGGCTTCCGGTTGGATGCCATTCCCTATCTGTGCGAGCGCGAGGGCACCTCGAACGAGAACCTGCCCGAGACGCATGCGATCATCAAGCGTCTGCGCCAGGAGCTCGACGCCTACTCCAAGGGCAAGCTGCTGCTGGCCGAGGCCAATCAATGGCCGGAGGACGTGCAGGAATATTTCGGCCGTGGCGACGAGTGCCACATGGCCTACCACTTCCCGCTGATGCCGCGGATCTACATGGCGATCGCGCAGGAGGACCGTTTCCCGATCACCGACATCCTGCGCCAGACCCCGGACATTCCGGCGAGCTGCCAATGGGCGCTGTTCCTGCGCAACCATGACGAATTGACGCTGGAGATGGTCACCGACGTCGAGCGCGACTATCTCTGGACCACCTACGCCAACGACCCGCGCGCGCGCATCAATGTCGGCATCCGCCGGCGCCTAGCGCCGCTGATGGACAATGACCGCCGCAAGATCGAGCTGATGAACTCGCTGCTGCTGTCCTTCCCCGGCACGCCGATCGTCTATTACGGCGACGAGATCGGCATGGGCGACAACATCTATCTCGGCGACCGCAACGGCGTGCGCACGCCGATGCAGTGGAGCCCGGACCGCAACGGCGGCTTCTCACGCTGCGACCCGGCCCGCCTCTACGCGCCGCTGATCATGGATCCGGTCTACGGCTACGAGTCGGTGAACGTGGAGGCGCAATCGCGCAGCCTGTCCTCGCTGCTCAGCGCCACCAAGCGGCTGATCTCGGTGCGCAAGTCGACGCTTGCCTTCGGCCGCGGCACCATGACCTTCATCCGCCCGGCCAACCGCGCCGTGCTGGCTTACGTCCGGCAATATCGCGACGAGGTGATCCTCTGCGTCGCCAATTTGTCGCGCGCCGCGCAGGCGACCGAGCTTGACCTGTCGCCCTGGAAGGACCGCATCCCGCAAGAAATGCTCGGCCGCACGCGCTTCCCCGCGATCGGCGAGCTGCCCTACATGATCACGCTGGGGCCCTACGGCTTCTACTGGTTCCAGCTTCAGGAGCGCGACAAGTCCGAGCCGGTGACGCCGCGCGCGGTGCCGGAGTTCGAGACGCTGGTGGTGCCGGTCAACTCCAATTGGGTGTCGCTCGCCCGCGAGCGCGGCGTGTTCGAGCGCGACGTGCTGCCGGGATTCCTGTCGCGGACGCGATGGTATCCCGAGCACAATGCCAAGCACATCAAGACCACGCTGACCTCGGCGGCGCCGTTCTGCGACATCGGCGACAACCGGCCCTGGATCGCGTTCTTCGAGACCAAGCAGGGGAACGAGACGACACGCTACGTGCTGCCGTTGCAGATCGAGTGGGTGCGCTTCGATCGCGAACGCTTCAACCCGAAGGCGCTCGCCGCAGTGCGTCAGGGCGCGCGCGAAGGCACGCTGCTCGATGTCGCGACCGAGCAGATCTTCATCGGCCTGTTCCTGCGCAATTTGTCGCAGAACCTGGCAGTGGAAGAGAACAACCTGCGGCTGGAATTCAAGGCGACCAGCCGGTTTGCCGATTACATCATCAAGGAGCCCGAACGCATCCGCGCGATCGAGCAGTCGAACAGCACCGCGCTGATCGACAATCAATACGTCGCCAAGATCTATCGTCGGCTCGAAAGCGGCATCAGTCCCGAGATCGAGATCGGCCACTATCTCACAGAGGTCGCCCGCTTTGCCAACACGCCGGCCCTGCTGGGTAGCGTCGAGCTGGTCGAGGGCGAGCAGCGCAGCGCGCTCGGCGTGCTGCATGCCTATGTCGAGAACCAGGGCGACGGCTGGACTGTGACCACGGGCTATCTCGATCGCTATATCGACGAGCAGCGCGTATTGCCGGCGGGCGAAACGCTCCGCGAAACCCAGGAGCAGGCGCCTTATCTGCACTTCATCGCGCAGATCGGCCGGAGGCTCGGCGAGCTGCATGTCGCGCTGGCCGCGGCAAAGCCGGACGAGCTCGCTCCGGAGCCGATCGGCTCCTCGTACATCACGCGCCTCGTCTCCGACCTCAAGGCGCGCGCCGAGCGGGTCTTCGAACGGCTGGCCGACAGCCGCGACGGCCTGCGGGAGGCGGACCGGCCGCTGATCGATCAGCTCACGGAGGCGCGCGCGACCCTGCCCGACCGGCTGAATGCGCTATTGCCTTCCGGGATCGGCGGGTTGAACATCCGTCATCATGGCGACTTCCGTCTCGGGCAAACTCTGATCGTGAAGGACGATATCTTCATCATCGACTTCGACGGCGATCCGCGTGTGCCATTGGCCGACAAGCGGCGCAAGGCGCCGGCCGCGCGCGACGTCGCGGGCCTGATCCACTCGATTGATGTTTCGGTCAACGCGGCCCTCAGCCGCGCGCTGACGGGCGCTTCCGATGAGCAGGGCCGGCTCGCGGCCGCGCTCGACGAATGGCGCGAGCGCGCTACCGCAACCTTCTTGTCCGCCTATCGCGAAACCATGACCGATCGGCGGCTGTGGCCGCAAGATCCGCAATCTGCGGACGGCCTGATAAGTTTCTTCCTGCTTGATCTAGCGTTCAACGAAGTAGAGTACGAGCTGTCCCACCGGCCTGAGGGGCTCAATGCGCCGCTGACCGGACTGCTTCGCATTCTGTCCAGTGCCGAGAGCGAAGCCCATGCCTAAACTGCCTGCTGAGGCCTACGCGATCATCGAAGGCCGCCACTCCGATCCCTTCCACTATCTCGGGCTGCATCCCGAGGGCGGTAGAAGCGTGGTGCGCGCCTTTCTCCCCGAAGCCTCCAATGTCGAGGCGGTCGGCGAGCATGGCGAAGTCGCCCCGCTCGACCGCGTGCACGATTCCGGCCTGTTCATCGGGGCCCTGCCCAACGGCTCGAAGCATTACCAGCTGCGCGCAAAGTTCGGCGGCAACGTCGTCGAGTTCGAGGACGCCTACCGCTTTCCGCCGATCCTGACCGATTTCGACCTTTATCTGCTCGGCGAAGGCACCCACCAGCGCCTCTACGACAAGCTCGGCGCCCATCCGATGCGGCACGAAGGTGTCGACGGTATCGGCTTCGTGGTGCTGGCGCCGAATGCGCGGCGGGTGTCCGTGGTCGGCGATTTCAATTTCTGGGACGGGCGACGCCATCCCATGCGGGTACGCGGCAGCGGCTATTGGGAGCTGTTCATCCCGCATGCGAAGATTGGCGATCACTACAAGTTCGAAGTCATAGGCCCGCATGGCCATATGCTTCCGTTGAAATCCGATCCGCTGGCCTTTGCGAGCGAGATGCGGCCCAAGACAGCGTCGATCGTGTTCGACGAGGCGCGTCTGCCGCGGCCGCGGCCGGCGCCCGACGGCATCAACGCGCTGTCGGCGCCGATGTCGATCTACGAGGTCCATCTCGGCTCGTGGCGGCGCAAGAACGGCAATGAATGGCTGACCTATCGCGAACTGGCCGAGCAGCTGCCGGCCTATGCCCGCGACATGGGCTTCACCCATCTCGAATTCCTCCCGGTGAGCGAGCATCCGTTCGACGGCTCCTGGGGTTACCAGCCGACCGGCCTCTATGCCCCGACCAGCCGCTTCGGCACGCCGGAGGATTTTGCCGTTCTCGTCGATGCCTGCCACCGCGAAGGCGTCGGCGTGCTGCTCGACTGGGTGCCTGGCCACTTCCCGGACGATCCGCACGGGCTAGGTCATTTCGACGGTACCTCGCTCTACGAGCACGCCAACCCGCTCCAGGGGCGCCACCTCGACTGGGGCACGCTGATCTACAATTACGGCCGCACCGAAGTGACGAACTTCCTGGTGTCGAACGCGCTGTTCTGGCTGGAGCGCTACGCGATCGACGGCCTGCGCGTCGATGCCGTGGCATCGATGCTCTATCTCGATTACAGCCGGCCACCCGGTGCGTGGATTCCGAACCAGTATGGCGGGCGGGAGAACATCGAGGCGATCAACTTCCTGCGCCGTTTCAACACGGAAGTCTTCGCCCGCTTCCCGCAGGCGACCACGGCCGCCGAGGAGTCCACCGCCTGGCCTCAGGTCTCACGCCCGGTCGAATTCGGCGGGCTCGGCTTCGGCTACAAGTGGAACATGGGCTGGATGCACGACACGCTGAGCTACATCAGCAAGGATCCGATCTACCGCAAGCACCACCACGGTGAGATCCTGTTCGGCCTGCACTACGCGTTCTCGGAAAACTTCATCCTGCCGCTGTCGCATGACGAGGTCGTGCACGGCAAGCGCTCGATCCTCGGCCGCATGCCTGGCGACGAGTGGCAGCGCTTCGCGAACTTGCGCGCCTATTACAGCTTCATGTTCGGCCATCCCGGCAAGAAGCTGTTGTTCATGGGCGCGGAGATCGCGCAGAGCCGCGAATGGAACCATGACCAGTCGCTCGACTGGCACCTGCTCGAATACAAGTACCATTCCGGCATCCAGGCGCTGATCCGCGACCTCAACCGGCTCTATCGCGCCGTGCCGGCGCTGCACCAGATGGATTGCGACCAGGCCGGCTTCGAATGGCTGATCACCGACGACGCCAATCGCAACGTGTTCGCCTGGCTGCGCAGGGGCTTCGACGAGCAAGCGCGGTGCCTGGTGATCGTCAACTTCTCGCCGAACGTCTACCAGAACTATCGCGTTCGCGTGCCCTTTGGCGGCAAGTGGAAGGAAGTGCTCAACTCGGATTCCGCCCACTATGGCGGCAGCAACGTCGGCAACATCGGCGAAGTCCATGCCGAGGGCGGCGAGCTCCGCCTCACCATTCCGCCACTTGCCGCGATCTTCCTCGTTCCAGAAAGCTGACACATGCGCTTGACTGCTGGATCGCCCGCACGCCTCGGCGCAAGCTGGGACGGACGCGGCACCAATTTCGCGTTGTTCTCCGCCAACGCGCAGAAGGTCGAGCTCTGCCTGTTCGACACGCAAGGCCGCCGCGAGCTCGAACGCATCGAATTGCCCGAGAGGACCGAAGACGTCTGGCACGGCTATCTCAACGACGTCTCGCCCGGCCAGCTCTACGGCTATCGCGTGCACGGCCCCTACGAGCCCGAGCACGGCCACCGCTTCAACGCCAACAAGCTGCTGCTCGACCCCTATGCCAAGCGGCTGGCCGGACGGCTGGTCTGGAGCGATGCGCATTTCGCCTACCGCACCGGCTCACCGCGCGAGGATCTGTCGTTCGACCGGCGCGACAATGCGCGCGGCATGCCCAAGGCCGTCGTCGTCGACGAGACCTTCAACTGGGGCCGGCGCGAGATCCGTCCCAACATCCCCTGGGAAGACACCATCATCTACGAGGCCCACGTCAAGGGCCTGACGCAGAAGCGCGACGACGTGCCGCCGAATCTGCGCGGCACCTATGGTGGCCTCTCGTCGCCGGCGATGATCGAGCATCTGAAGAGGCTCGGCGTCACCACGATCGAGCTTCTCCCGATCCACAGCTTCGTCGACGACCGCATCCTGGTGGAGAAGAAGCTCACCAATTACTGGGGTTACAACACGCTATCCTTCTTCGCGCCCGAGCCGCGCTACGCCCAGGACAACGCGCTGGATTCCTTCCGCACCACGGTCGCGCGGCTGCACGATGCCGGCATCGAGGTGATGCTGGACGTTGTCTACAACCACACCGCCGAGGGCAATCACCTCGGCCCGACGCTGTGCTATCGCGGCATCGACAACGCCTCCTACTACTGGCTGAACCGCGAGAACCCGCGCTATTACGACGATTTCACCGGTTGCGGCTCGTCGGTGAACCTCACCCATCCGCGCGTGCTCCAGATGGTGATGGATTCGCTTCGCTACTGGGTCGAGGTCTGCCATGTCGACGGCTTCCGTTTCGACCTTGCGACCACGCTGGCGCGCGGCCCGAACGGCTTTGATCGCGGCATCTCGTTCCTGACTGCGGTCCGGCAGGATCCGGTGCTGGCGACCGTCAAGCTCGTCGCCGAACCGTGGGATCTCGGGCTCGGCGGCTATCAGGTCGGCGCCTTCCCCTCGCAATGGTCGGAGTGGAACGATCGCTATCGCAGCGCCATGCGCCGCTACTGGAGCGGCGAAGGCAGCCTGATCGGCGACATCTCCAGCCGCATGACGGCGTCATCAGACCTGTTCAACCATGACGGAAGGCGGCCGCGCGCCGGCATCAACCACATCACCGTGCATGACGGCTTCACGCTCGCCGACCTCTTCAGCTACAACGAGAAGCACAACGAGGCCAACGGCGAGGACAATCGCGACGGCTCCAACGACAACCACAGCAACAATTGCGGCGTCGAGGGCCCGACCGACGATCCCCAAATCCTCGGCCTGCGTCGGCAGCTTCGCAAGAACGTGCTGGCCTGCCTGATGCTGGCGCAAGGCGTTCCGCTGATCCTCGCCGGCGACGAGGTCGGCAATTCTCAATCCGGCAACAACAACGCCTATTGCCAGGACAACGAGGTCGGCTGGGTCGGCTGGGACAATCTCGGCAAGGAGGGCGACGACATGGTCGATTTCGTCGCCCATCTCGCCGACATCCGCCGCCGGTTCTCGCAACTCCGCAGCCATCGCTGGCTCGACGGCCGCACCAAGGACGGCATCTCCTACGGCGCGCTGTGGCTGACGCCCGCCGGGGACGAGATGACGGAGAACGACTGGAAATTCCCGGAAGGGCGGTTTCTCTCCTATGTGATGGGGCCGATGGAACCGGGCCGCGCCGCGATCTTTATCGTTCTGAACGCCGCTCCCGAAGAGATCGCATTCAAATTGCCCAAAATGACCGAATACAAGAGCTGGCAGCAGATCCTCAACACGACCGAGGCCAGGCTGAACTCGATCGACTTCCTGCCCGGAAGCGACAGCAAGGCGCCGCCGCGATCCGTGCTCGCCTTCGCGGGGGCGCTATGAGGCCATCCTTCGGGGCGAGGCCGACCAAGGACGGCGCGTCGTTCCGGCTGTGGGCGCCCGGCGCGCGCCGCGTCGATCTCCTGCTCGACAGAAGGCACGCGATGCAGCGCCGGCAGGATGGTTGGTACGTGGCCGACATTGCCGGCCTGCGCGCCGGTAGCAATTACAAATTCCGGATCGACGACGAGATCGACGTGCCCGATCCGGCCTCGGCATTCCAGCCCGAAGATGTGTTCGGCCCGAGCGAGGTGATCGATCACGACGCCTTTGTGTGGCGCGCGCGCGATTGGCGCGGCCGTCCCTGGGAAGAGACGGTGCTGATCGAGACCCATGTCGGCACCTTCACGCCAGAGGGCACCTACCGCGCCATGATCGACAAGCTCGATCATCTCACAGCGAGCGGCATCACCGCACTGGAATTGATGCCGCTGGCCGATTTCGCCGGCCGCCGCGGCTGGGGCTATGACGGCGTGCTGTGGTATGCGCCCGACAGCGCCTATGGCCGCCCTGAAGATCTGAAGGCGCTGATCGACGAGGCGCATTTGCGCGGGCTCATGGTGTTCCTCGACGTCGTCTACAATCATTTCGGCCCCGAGGGGAATTACCTCGGCCGCTATGCGCCGACCTTCTTTACCGACGCGCACACGCCATGGGGCAGCACAATCGATTATCGCGTGCCGCAGGTGCGCGCGTTCGCGGTCGAGAACGCGCTGTGCTGGCTCAGCGACTACCGCTTCGATGGCCTCAGGCTCGACGCCGCCAATCACATCATGGCTATCCCGGGCGAGCAGTCCATGCTGCAGGACCTCAGCGTTGCCGCCGGCGAGCTCGCCAAGGCCACGGGACGCCACATCCACCTCGTGCTGGAGAACGGCGACAATCGCGCCAGCCTGCTCGACGCTGCGCAGGACCCGCCGAACGGCAAATATCGCGGCCAATGGAACGACGATTATCATCACGTCTGGCACGTGATGCTGACCGGCGAGCATGCCGGCTATTATGGCGATTACCAGACGCCGCGCATGGATCTTGCGCGTGCGCTCGCCTCCGGCTTCGTCTATCAGGGCGAGATCTCGGAATTCTGGGGCAAGAAGCCGCGCGGCGAGCCGAGCGGCGAGCTGCCGCCGGCGACTTTCGTCAACTTTCTCCAGAACCACGACCAGATCGGCAACCGCCCGCTCGGCGACCGGCTCGAGAGCCTGGCATCGCCAAAACAGATCGAGGCCGCGCTCGCGGTCACCCTGCTCGCGCCGATGGTGCCGATGCTGTTTCAGGGCGAGGAATGGGGCTCCACGGTGCCCTTCCCATTCTTCTGCGACTTCCACGACGGATTGGCCGATGCCGTGCGCAAGGGGCGCAAGCAGGAATATGCCTGGGCCTATGAGAAATACGGCGACGAGGTGCCTGATCCGCTCGATCCGGCAACGCTGCAGTTGGCCGTGCTCGACTGGAACGGCCGCACGCCCGAGCAGGACGAGCGGCTTGCGCTGGTGCGCGAGCTGCTCGCGCTCCGGCGCAAGGAGATCATGCCGCGGCTGAAAGGAGCGAGGTTCGGCGATGCCGAGGCAGCAGATACCGGCTTGCTCACGGCACATTGGCGCATGGGGGACGGCGCGACGCTCCGCCTGACCGCGAATCTCTCGGACAAGGATGTCGCGTATTCCAACAGCAATGCGGGCACGCCGATCTGGGGCGGCGAGGCCGGCGAGCGGCTTCCGCCCTGGTCGGTGGTTTGGCATCTCGGAGGTTAGCATGCCTCCCGCCATTCCGCTCGCGACCTACCGGCTCCAGCTCACCGCGGATTTCGACTTCGACAAGGCCGCCGCGGTCGTGCCCTATCTCAAGGCGCTGGGGATCACGCATCTTTATGCCTCGCCGGTGATGAAGGCGCGCAAGGGCTCGACCCACGGCTACGACACCGTCGATCACAGCCAGCTCAGTCCCGAACTCGGCGGCGAGGCCGGCTTCGCGCGGCTGAGCGAGGCGCTTCAGCAGCACGATCTCGGCCTGATCATTGACTTCGTGCCCAATCATGTCGGCGTGCATTTCGCCGACAATCCCTGGTGGCTCGACGTGCTGGAGTGGGGCCAGGCTTCACCGCATGCGGTCTCCTTCGACATCGACTGGGATCAACTGGCCTTCCGCGCCCGCGGCGGCGTGCTGCTGCCGATTCTCGGCGTGTCCTATGGCGAGGCGCTGGAGCGGGGCGAGATCGAGCTGCGCTACGATCCGGATGAGGGAAGTCTTTCCGCCTGGTATTTCGAGCATCGCTTACCTGTCGCGCCGGAGCGCTATGGCGAAGTGCTGCGGATGATCGTCAAGGAAGCGGACGCGGCAGAAACGGAGCCCGGCAAGCGCCTGCTCGCGCTCGCGGCGCGCTACACCGGACTGCGCCGTCCCAACCGCAAGGAAGCTCCCGCCTTTAAGGCAGAACTCAAGGGCATTGCGGGTGCTGCCGACATCATCGCGCGAGGTCTTGCCGCCTATCGCGCCGCCAAAGACCGTCCCGCGCAGACGCTGGCGCTGCATCATCTGCTCGAGCGTCAACACTACAAGCTCGGTCACTGGCGGCTCGCCTCCAGTGACATCAACTATCGCCGCTTCTTCGACGTCAACGGGCTTGCGGGCTTGCGCGTCGAGGATCCCGGCACGTTTGCCGCCACGCATCGGCTGGTCAAGCAGCTCATCGCCGACGGCAGATTGCAAGGCATCCGCCTCGATCACATCGACGGCCTGCGCGATCCCGCGCAATATTGCCAGCGGCTGCGCCGGCTGGTTCGCGATGCACAGGGTACGACGAAGCCCTTTTATACCCTGATCGAGAAGATCCTGTGCGAGCACGAACGCCTGCCGCACTTCGCCGGCGTCCAGGGCACCACCGGCTATGAATGGATGAACGTCCTCACCCAGGTCCTGGTCGACGCCAAGGGGCTGGCGGCGCTGGACGAGACCTGGCGGCAGATCAGCAACCGGCCGCCCCGGCTTGCGCCTTACGTCAAGGACGCCAAGCGGCGGGTGCTGGAGACGCTGCTGACCAGCGAGTTCACCGTGCTGACGCGGCTTTTGGCGCGCATCGCCAACGGGCATTACTCGACGCGCGATTTCTCCGCCGACAGCCTGCGCCAGGCGCTCGAACTCTATGTGCTGCATTTCCCGGTCTACCGCACCTACCTCACGACGAGCGCGCCGACCGCGCACGATCGCAAGCTGATCGAGGAGACCATCGCGCGGGCGCGCGCAGAATGGTTCGCCGCGGATGACGGCATTTTCGATTTCCTGCGCGACGCCCTGACCATGGACCTGCTCAAGCCCGGCCGTCCCCCGCACAGCGCCCCGCGCGTGCGCCGCTTCGCGCTGAAGGTGCAGCAATTCACCGGACCGATGATGGCGAAGTCGCTGGAGGACACCGCGTTCTATCAATTCCACCGGCTGCTCGCGCTGAACGAGGTCGGCGGCGATCCCGCGAGCATCGGCCTCACCCTTCCCGCTTTCCATCAGGCGATGCAGGCGCGCGCCAAGGAATGGCCGCACGGCATGACCGCGACGGCTACCCACGATACCAAGCGCGGCGAGGATGCCCGCGCGCGTATTGCTGCGCTCAGCGAGATTCCCGGCGAATGGACCAGCGCGGTGGCGCGCTGGAAGGTGTTGAACGCGCCGCATCTCACACACCACGGCAGTTTCCGCGCGCCGTCGGCGACCTTCGAGTACATGCTCTACCAGACCCTGCTGGGGGCCTGGCCGCTCCAGGGACCGGATGCCGGCTTCATCGAGCGCATCCAGGCCTATGCCCTCAAGGCCGCGCGTGAAGGCAAGGAGGAGACGAGCTGGCTCAATCCGCACGAAGCGTATGAAAACGGCGTCAAGAGCTTCATCGGCAAGATCCTCGACCCCGCTCAGTCCGCAGAATTCCTGGAGGCGCTGCAGACCCTGGCCCGCCGCGTTGCACTGCTCGGCATGTTGAACTCGCTGAGCCAGCTCACGCTCAAGGCGACACTGCCGGGCGTGCCGGACTTCTACCAAGGCACCGAATTCTGGGACCTGTCGCTGGTCGACCCCGACAACCGTCGTCCCGTGGACTTTGTCGCCTGCCGTGCAGTGCTGAGCTCACTGGACCAGCCGGATTGGCGTGGCCTGATCAAGGCCTGGCCGGACGGCCAGCTCAAGCTGGCCTGGACGCGTCATCTTCTCAAGCTGCGCAACCGGCTTCCCGACATCTTCGTGCGGGGCGACTATCAGCCGCTCGAGGTGAGCGGCGGGCATGCTGACCACGTCATCGCCTTCGCCCGCCGCCATGGCCGCGCGGCCGCGATCGTCGTGGTCGGGCGTCACTTCGCGCCGTTCACGCAAGCGGGCCGGGAATGGCCCGCGCTGGAGGGCTTCGATGCCACCGTCGACATCACCGGCTATGCCGCGACGGATCTTGCGAGCAACGAACTGCCGCTTGCGCAGGCTCTGCGCGATCTTCCCGCGACAATCATCGAGGCGCGCACCGCCAGTGCAGCAAAGCCGATACGGCAGCGCGTGCGCGCCTGAGGCTACTTGCCCCCGTCCTTGGTCAGCAGCAACTGTCCGCGCTTCCTGATTGCGATCTGGGCCATCTCGGCAAAGCGCTGCAACAGCCAGGGCAGCACCACCTCGACCCGGACGTGATCTTCGGTGACGTCGACCTGGCCGGTTGCGATCTGCCCGAGCGCGCGGATGCGGAAATTCATGCTGTCGCCGCTCCAGCGCTCCTCTTCGACTTGCAACACGGGAATGCTTGCTGCGGCGCGGCCAAGCCCCGTCTTGAGCCGGCGCACCGCCTCGTCGCGGCCGAGACGATGCGGAATTGAGACGACGAGCGGTTCTGACATGGCCGTGACCCCGCTGACTGCCCCTCACCTGATCATGCCGCATGAAACGGCAAAAGTTCCATGCATGCCGGAGCTGGGACCCATTTGCGAACGCGGAACTTTAAAACCTGCGGCAAGTTGCCCCCGCACGACGGGACAGGTGCAACGACCCTTTCAAGAAAGGGCTGGAGGAGACTCGCATGTCTATCGGCACGATCATTCTGATCATCTTGGTCATCGCCCTGCTCGGCGGCTTCAGCGGCATTGGCGGCGGGCCGTTCTACGGCACCGGCTATTACGGCGGCGGCGGCCTGGGACTCGTCATCGTCATCCTGCTAATCCTGCTCCTGATGGGACGGATATAGGCACGCTTGTAGGATGGGTTAGCGAAGCGTAACCCACCACGCTTCCTGCGAATATAGAACGAAGTTGGTGGGTTACGCCTTCGGCTAACCCATCCTACTTTTTCGACGCCAGCTTCTTCATGGCCGCCTTGATTGAGGCGGCGGCATCATCATAACCTTCCCACGCTTTCGATCGCGCCAGCAGGCCCGGCACGGTGCGCATCGTATAGCGCTTCGGATCGAGATCGCTCTTCACCTGCGCCCAAGTCAGCGGCATCGACACCGTGGCACCGGCGCGCGCGCGCGGCGACAGCGGGGCAATCGCCGTCGACATACGGTCGTTGCGCAAATAGTCCAGGAAGATCTTTCCCTTACGCAATTTCTTGGACATGTTGAGCAGATAGCGTTCGGGATCGTCATTGGCCATCCACTGGCAAACGCCCTGCGCAAACGCCTTGGCCTCCTTCCAGCTCACCTTGTCGCGCGCGCCGTGGAACAGCGGCACCACCACATGGATGCCCTTGCCGCCAGTGGTCTTGCAGAAGCTGTCCATGCCGATATCGGCGAGCCGCTGCCGCATCTCCTTGGCCGCCTCGACGACGTCGGCGAAGTCGACGTCGGGCGCAGGGTCGAGATCGAACACCAGCCGTCCCGGCGTGTCATAGGCATAAGGCGCGCAATTCCATGGATGCAGCTCGACGCCGCCGACCTGCGCCACTGCAGCGAGCCCTTCGATCCGATCGATCTGCAGGTACGGCTTGCGGTCGCCGGAGACCCTTGCGAGCTCCAGAAGGTTCGACGTGCCCTGCATGGCATGGCGCTGGAAGAAGCATTCGCCCTTGATGCCGTCAGGAGCGCGGATCAGCGAGCAAGGCCGGCCCTTCAGGTGCACGATCATCCATTCGCCGACGGCTTCGAGATAGCGGGCAAGGTCCAGCTTGGTGACGGGATCGCCATGTCCGTCGTCGGGCCAGAGCTCCTTGTCCGGCTTGGAGATGACGACACCCATGACCTCGGCGTTGCTGCCGCTGGGGGCCGATCGCGCGCCTGGCTTCGCTTTTGCGCGCTTCACTCCTTTGGCTAAGGGTTTGGCGAGCTCGGTGTCGACTGGCGTTTCGGCCTCGACCTCCTCGGCAGGCTTGTCCTGCCGCAGGCCTTTGAAAGCTGCTTGGCGGACATTGCCGTCGGCGGTGAAGCCGGCGAACTCGATCTCGGCGACGAGCTCCGGCTTCACCCAGTGCATCTCGCGGGTCTTCTTCGGCGCATTCTTGCCGCCGAAGGGACTTTCCTTGGTCGCCATGGCCTTCAACGACGGCATGATGCGCTTGACCTTGTCCGCGCCAAAGCCGGTGCCGACCATGCCGACGAAGGCGAGGTGATCGCCGCGCTGAACGCCGGCCATCAGTGAGCGGAACTTGCCGTTCGTGGTCTTGTAGCCGCCGATCACCACCTCGTGGCCGGCGCGGCATTTCGACTTGACCCAGCTCTCGGTGCGGCCGGAACGATACGGGGCATCCAGCTTCTTCGATACCACCCCCTCGAGCTCGAGCTTGCACGCCGATTGCAGCACGGCATCGCCCCCGCTCTCGAAATGCTCGACATATCGGATCTGGCTCGACTTCCGCTTGCGCGATTCCAGGAGCTCCTTCAGCCGGGCCTTGCGTTCGCCGAGCGGCAGTCGGCGGTAATCCTGGTTCTCGGCGAACAGGAGGTCGAAGGCAAAGAAGATCAGCTCGTCGGTCTTGCCATCGGACAACGCAGCCTGAAGCGAGGAGAAGTTCGGCGCGCCGTTGTGATCGAGCGCGACGATCTCGCCGTCGATCATCACGTCCGGCAGCACGCCCGCATCCTTGGCAATGGAGGCGAACTTGCCGGTCCAGTCGAGGCCTTTGCGGGTCTTGAGCGTTGCTTCGCCGTCCTCGACCCGGAGCTGGACGCGATAGCCGTCGAACTTGATCTCGTGACACCAGCCCCGGTCGGCCGGCGGCCGATCGACCAGCGTACAGAGCTGCGGCGCCACGAAATCCGGTATCTCTGAAACCTTCTTCGCGTTTGCTGCTGTCGTCGCCTTCTTCCTTGCCGTCGTTCCGGCCTTCAACGCCGTGCGCGGCGCCGGCTTCACCGTTCGCCCTTTCGCCTCCTCGGCACGGTCGGACTGCCAGACCGCATTGGCCTTGCCCTTGGAACCCCTAAGACCCTTGGCAAGCATGAAGGGTTTGGGCGCGCGGCCCTTGCCTTCGGCGATCTGCTCCATCGCGCGGCCGGAGGCGACGGACTTGTCCTGGTCGAGGATGTCGTTGTCGGCGCCTTCGCGGACATGTTCGTCGCGGTGCTTGATCAGCAGCCAGTTGGTCCGCTTTTCGCCGCCGCGGTTGCGCATGCGCACCAGCACCCAGCTTCCGTGCAGCTTGTCGCCATGCAGGGTGAATTTGAGATCGCCCTTCTTGAAGCCGGCTTCCGGATCTTCCGATTCCCAAGTGCCTCGATCCCACAGCATCACGGTGCCGCCGCCGTACTGCCCTTCTGGAATCGTACCTTCGAAATCACCATAGTCGAGCGGATGGTCCTCGACCTCGACCGCCAGCCGCTTGTCGTGCGGATCGAGCGAGGGCCCCTTCGTCACCGCCCAGGACTTGAAGACGCCGCCTAACTCGAGCCGGAAGTCGTAATGCAGCCGACTGGCATCATGCTTCTGGATCACGAAGCGCCGCTGCTTCGAGGGCGCGACAGGGGTCTTGCCTGATGGCTCGGGCGTCTTCTCGAAGTCACGCTTCTGTCGGTAAGTGGAGAGTTTTTGCAGCACGACTGGTCCCGCTTCTCTTTCGGCATTCAAGCCTATCACGGCGAAAGTCCCACCCGGAACCAAAACCCCACGGAAGGGTTGGGGTTCCAAAACGCCTTGAAAACGCTGGAGAATGGAATGGCCCCGCGTGCCTATTGGAAGGGAACGTTGAAGCTCTCGCTGGTCAGCTGTCCGGTCATGCTCTATCCGGCTGCGACCGCCGCGGAGAAGACTCGGTTTCATCTCATCAACCGCGAGACCGGGAACCGGCTCAAGCAGCAGATGATCGATTCCGAGACTGGCGACGTCGTCGAGAGCGACCAGAAGGGGCGCGGCTACGAGCTGAGCAAGGGCAAATATGTCGAGGTCGAACCGGAGGAGCTCGAGGCGGTCCAGATCGAGAGCAACCACACCATCGACATCGAGAGCTTCGTGCCGAGCGCGGAAATCGACCAGCGCTACCTCAACCACCCCTATTACATCGCCCCCGATGGCAAAGCCGCAGTCGACGCCTTCGCAGTGATCCGCGACGCCATGAAAGATCAGGACCGCGTGGCACTCGCAAAAATCGTGCTTACCAATCGCGAGCACGTGATGGCGATCGAGCCGCTCGGAAAGGGCCTGCTCGGCACCACGCTGCGCTACCCTTACGAGCTGCGGGACGAGGACCAGTTCTTCGAGGACATCAAGAGCCCGAAAATCACCAAGGACATGGTCGAGCTCGCCGGCCACATCCTGCACTCCAAGGCCGCGCATTTCGATCCTAGCGAATTCAAGGACGAGTACGAGAACGCGCTGAAGGCGCTGGTGAAGCGCAAGGCCAGCGGCAAGAAGATCGAGCTGCCGGAGCCCGAAGAACGGCCGAGCAACGTCGTCAGCCTCATGGATGCGCTGAAGCAGAGCCTGAAGGGACGCGGAAGAGGGAAAAAGACTGCGGCGAAGTCCCATGCGCGGCGTGCGCAGGGGCGGCACCGAGCCGCCAGGAAGGCGCACCGGTCGCCAGCGCGGCATCGCAAGGCGGGTTGACTGTCATTCCGGGGCGATGCGAAGCATCGAGCCCGGAATCCATCGTGCCAAGCGCGACTGGCGGAGAAATGGATTGCGGGCTCGCGCTGACGCGCGCCCCGGAATGACGGCTGACCCTAATCCCCGGCCTTCAGCCTGTATCCGATCCCCGTCTCCGTCAGCACAAATTGCGGCCGTTCCGGGTCGGCTTCGATCTTCTGGCGGAGCTGACGGACATAGACGCGCAGATATTGCGCATCCGTCAGCTCGTCCCAGAGCTCCTTGAGCAGGAAGCGATGGGTGAGCACCTTGCCGGCGTGCTGCACCAGCACGCGAAGAAGATCGTATTCCTTCGGCGACAGCTTCACCTCGCGCTCGCCGACCTTGACGATGCGGCGGACGAGATCGACGGAGAGATCGCCCGTGCGGAACACAGGGCGCTCGCCCTTGATCTGAAGCTGGTGGCGCAGCGCGGCACGCAAGCGGGCCAGAAGCTCATCCATGCCGAACGGCTTGGTCAGGTAATCGTCCGCGCCAAGGTCGAGCGCCTGCACCTTGCCGGCCTCATCGCCGCGGCTCGACAGCACCACGATCGGCACGCCCTCGTTGCGCGCTCGGATGGTGCGCAGCAGCTCGTGGCCCTGGATGTCGGGCAGGCCGAGATCGAGGATGATCAGCGCCGGCTCTTCGGCAAGCTTGTCCAGCGCGGTCTTGCCGTTCGACGCCTCCAGGATTTCATAGCCCTGCGTCGTCAGCCCCATCCGCAGCAATTTTCGGATCGGTGGCTCGTCATCGATGACCAGAACCTTGATCGGGGCAGCACTCATGCAGCGGTATCCAATGCGTGGGTCTGCACTGGGACGGGCAGACGGATGGTGAGGATCGCGCCGCTCCGGTCGCTGCGGTTGGCGGCCGAGATCGTGCCCCGCATCGCCTCGACGAAGCCGCGGGAGATGGCAAGGCCGAGCCCGGTGCCGGGACGGACATGGTCCCCCTTCTGCACGCGATAGAACTTGTCGAACACGCTCTCAAGCTCGTCGGATGGGATGCCGCCGCCCTCATCGGCGATCTGGAGAACGACGTGATCGCGCTCGCGCTGACTGCGGATCGCAATCGTGGTGTCGGCCGGCGAATATTTCGCGGCGTTGTCGAGCAGGTTGAACAGCACTTGCTCGAACAGCACGGCATCGAGCTCGAGCATGGGCAGATCGGCCGCCAGCACGAGCTCGACCTTGTGAGCAGCGAGGATCTTGGCCGCCCGCCGCAGCGCGCTACCGACGATCTCGCCGAGATCGTGCAGCGCCGTGTTGGGCACGATGGCGCCGGATTCGAGCTTGGTCATGTCGAGCAGATTGGCGATGAAGCGGTTGAGCCGCTCGGATTCGTCGATCACGGTCGCGAGCAGGTCGCGCTTCTCGGTGTCCGAGAGCGCGCCGGCGAGGTCGCGCATGGTGGAGGCCGCCCCGAGCACCGAGGCCAGCGGCGTCTTCAGATCGTGCGAGATCGAGGTCAGGAGCGCCGAGCGCAGCCGCTCGGATTCGACGGTGCGCTTGACGCGGTCCATGTCCTCGACCAGGAGCACGCGCTCGATCGCGAGTGCGCCCTGGTCGACCAGCGCGTCGAGCAACCGGCGCTGGTCCGGGGTCAATAGCGGGCCGGTGCGGTCGTTGTCGATGCCGATGACGCCGATCGGCCCGCGCCCGGTGCGCATCGGCAGGAACAGCCGTTTCGCACCCGGCAGCGTGTCCGAGCCGCGGCCTGCGGGGCGGTCGTTGCTCCAGGCCCAGTTGGCGGCGGCGAGGTCGGCCTGATCGAGCTCATCCTCCGGCGGATAGCCGGATTTCACCGTGAGCAGGCCCTCCTCCGGCAGCAGCAACACGACGCGGACCTTCAGCATCAGCGCGATCTGGTAGGCGGTTGCCCACAAGACGTCGTCGAGCGTGGCGGTGCCGGCGAGCTTGCGGCTGAAGGCATGGAGCTGCTCGGTCATCCGGATCCGACCGATCGCGGTGTCGGCCTGGATGCGCACGCGCGCCGCGACATTGGAGACGATCATCGCCACCACCATGAACAACACGAAGGCGGCAACGTTGGTCGGGTCGGTGATCGTGAAGGTGTAGATCGGCGGAATGAAGAAGAAGTTGTAGCAAAGCGACGCCGCCACTGTTGCCATCAGGGACGGCCACAAGCCATAGCGGACGGCAACCGCGACGACCGAGGTCAGCAGCACGAGATCGACGTTCTCGAGGCCGAAATAGGGCTGGATCAGCTCGGCGGCGCCGAGGCCGATCAGCACGATGCCGAGCGCCTTCAGATAGGGCCGAGGGTTGAACGGCTCCGAGCGAGCAGCGGTCTGCACCGCGGTCTTGGGCACGGCCTCGCCGGGCAGCTCGTCACCGGCGATGACATGGACCGTGATGTTGCCGGCGCGGCGCACCAGGTCATGCACGACTGAGCCGCGCGTCATCTCAAACCAGCGCGAGCGCGTCGACTTGCCGATCACGATCTGGGTGACGTTGTTGCCTTGCGCGAAGTTGACGACGTCGTCGGCGATGCGGCGGCCGACGGCGGGAATCGTCAGCGCCTCGCCGCCGAGCGATTCGGCCAGCCGCAGCGTATCGGTCAGCCGGTCGCGCTCATCGTCGGACAATTGCAGGGATCGCCGGGTCTCGATCGAGAGCGCGGTGAACGGGGCGTGCAGCCGATCGGCCAACCGCTTGGTATACCGTACCAGCCCGGCCGCGCGCGGATCCTCGCTGACGCAGACGAGGATGCGCTCGCCCGCGGCCCACGGACCGGCGATGGCGTTCGCCTGCATATGGGTGAGCAGTTGCTCGTCGACCCGCTCGGCCGTGCGCCGCAGCGCGAGCTCGCGCAACGCGGTCAGGTTGCCCGGCGAGAAATAATGCTCCAGCGCCCGCTCAGCCTGCTTGGGCACATAGACCTTGCCCTCCTTCAGCCGCTGGATCAGATCATCAGGCGTGAGGTCGATCAGCTCGATCGCATCGGCGCGATCGAACACCGAATCCGGCACGGTCTCGCGCACCCGCACATGAGTGATCTGGGCGATGACGTCGTTCAGGCTCTCGATGTGCTGGATGTTGACGGCGGTATAGACGTCGATGCCGTGGGAGAGCAGCTCCTCGACGTCGAGATAGCGCTTGGGGTGACGGCTGCCCGCCGCGTTGGTGTGGGCGAGCTCGTCGACCAGCGCAATCTGCGGCCGGCGCGCAATTACGGCGTCGAGGTCCATCTCCTCGACGACCTGGCCGCGGTAATCGAGCCGCTTGCGCGGGACCACCTCGAGCCCGCGCACCAGCACCTCGGTCTCAGCGCGGCCGTGGGTCTCGACGAAGCCGACCACGACGTCGACGCCCGCCTTGCGCTTGGCGTGAGCGCTTTGCAGCATCTCGTAGGTCTTGCCGACGCCGGGGGCGGCGCCGACGAAGATCTTCAGCCTGCCGCTCGCGCTCTCCTCCCGCCGCGCTGCTTCCAGCAGCGCCTCGGGCGACGGACGTTGTTCGGGATCACGGCGCTGTTGAACCATCAGGCCAATATAATCACCCCCGCGTGCCGAGCCTAGACTACTTCGCGGCGCGGTCGAGCGCGAGATTCAGCGCCAGCACGTTGACGCGGGGCTCGCCGATCAGGCCGAGCAAACGGCCTTCGGTGTTGGCAGCCACGAGTTGCTCGACTTGATCCTCCGGCATCTTCCGCGCCTTCGCCACGCGCGGCACCTGGAATTGCGCCGCCTCCGGCGAGATATCAGGGTCGAGGCCGCTGGCCGACGTCGTGACCAGATCGACCGGCACGGCCGCATTCGGGTTCTCAGCCTTCAGCTTGTCCACATCTTCCTTGAGCCGGTCGGCCAGCGCCTTGCTGGTCGGGCCGAGATTGGAGCCGCCCGAATTGGCGGCGTTGTAGGGCGCCGGCACCGTTTTGGTTGAATCATTAGGGTCCGGCGCAACCGTCGCCGAAGGGCGGCCGTGAAAGTATTTGTCCTCCTTGAACTCCTGCCCGATCAGGGCGGAGCCGACCACCTTGCCGTCCCTCTCGATCAGGCTGCCCTGCGCCTGCACAGGAAACAACGTGCCGGCGATGGCGGTCATCGCCAGCGGATAGGCAAGGCCCGTGATGGCGGTGAGGGCCAGCAACAGCACGATGGCGGGTCGAATTTCTCTGAGCATCTTGGTTCTCCTATGTCTTCCTGTCATTGCGAGCGAAGCGAAGCAATCCAGGGTCTTTCCATGGAGGCAGCCTGGATTGCTTCGTCGCAAGGGCTCCTCGCAATGACGCGGCTATGCCAAATGCAAGGCGGTGACGACGAGGTCGATCGCCTTGATGCCGACAAAGGGAATGACGATGCCGCCGAGGCCGTAGATCAAGAGGTTGCGTTGGAGCAGCGCGCCGGCGCCGACGGCGCGGTAGGCAACGCCTTTCAGCGCCAGTGGGATCAGCGCGATGATGATGAGCGCGTTGAAGATGATCGCCGACAGGATGGCGCTCTGCGGACTCGACAGGTTCATGACGTTGAGCACGCTGAGTTGGGGGTAGAACGCCAGGAACATCGCCGGGATGATCGCAAAATACTTGGCGACGTCGTTGGCGATCGAGAACGTGGTCAGCGCACCGCGCGTCATCAAGAGCTGCTTGCCGATCTCGACCACCTCGATCAGCTTGGTCGGATTGGAATCTAGGTCCACCATGTTGCCGGCCTCGCGAGCGGCCTGGGTGCCGGTGTTCATGGCGACGCCGACGTCGGCCTGCGCGAGCGCCGGCGCATCGTTGGTGCCGTCGCCGCACATCGCGACCAGCTTGCCCTTGGCCTGCTCGTCGCGGATCAGCTTGAGCTTGTCCTCCGGCGTTGCCTGCGCCAGGAAGTCGTCGACGCCGGCCTCCGCCGCGATCGCAGCCGCCGTCATCGGATTGTCGCCGGTGATCATGATGGTGCGGATGCCCATGCGCCGAAGCTCGGCAAAGCGCTCGCGGATGCCGCCCTTGACGATGTCCTTGAGCTGGATGACGCCGAGCAGCTTGCCGTCCCTGGCGACGGCCAGCGGCGTGCCGCCGGCCTTCGAGATATCATCGGCAATGGCCTGGATCTCGCGACCGAGATCCGACAGCGCGGCCGGCTGGATTGCCCGCGCCGCGTTACCGGAGGCAACGGCCAGCGGCGCGCCGCCGCCGACATAATTCAGCATGGCATCGACCGCGCCCTTGCGTACCGACGAGCCGCCGGCATCGACGCCGCTCATGCGGGTCTGCGCGGTGAACGGGATGAAAGTGGCGCCAAGCTCGGCCATGTCGCGGCCACGGATGCCGTATTTCTCCTTCGCCAGCACGACGATGGAGCGGCCCTCCGGTGTCTCATCGGCGAGCGAGGCGAGTTGGGCCGCGTCCGCCAGTTCCTGCTCGGTAACACCGCGCACAGGACGGAAGGCCGTCGCCTGCCGGTTGCCGAGCGTGATGGTGCCGGTCTTGTCCAGCAGCAGCGTGTCGACGTCACCGGCAGCCTCGACGGCGCGGCCGGACATCACCAGCACGTTGAAGCGCACCAGGCGGTCCATGCCGGCGATGCCGATCGCCGACAACAGCGCGCCGATCGTGGTCGGGATCAGCGTCACGAACAGGGCGACCAGCACGATCACTGAGATCGAGCCGCCGGCATAGGCCGCATAGCTCGGGATGGTGACGGTGGCGAACACGAAGATGATGGTGAGACCGGCGAGCAGGATGTTGAGCGCGATCTCGTTCGGGGTCTTCTGCCGCTCGGCGCCCTCGACCAGCTTGATCATGCGATCGATGAAAGTCGAGCCCTGGGCTGCGGTGATGCGGACGCGGATCCAGTCCGACAGCACCTGCGTGCCACCGGTGACCGCAGAGCGGTCGCCGCCGGATTCGCGGATCACGGGTGCGGATTCGCCGGTGATGGCGGCCTCGTTGACGGAGGCGACGCCCTCGATCACCTCGCCGTCGGAAGGAATGGTGTCACCGGCCTCGACCAGCACGATGTCGCCGACCTTGAGGCTCGTGCCAGGCACGAGCTTGAAGGGCTGCTCGGCACCGGTCAGGAGCTTGGCCTGGCTTTCGGTGCGGGTCTTGCGCAGCGATTCGGCCTGCGCCTTGCCGCGGCCTTCGGCCACCGCTTCGGCGAAATTGGCGAACAGCACCGTGAACCAGAGCCAGACGATGATCTGGAAGGTGAAGCCGAGGCTGGCACCACCGGTGACGATGTCACGCAGGAAGATCACCGTGGTGAGCGCAGCCACGACCTCGACCACGAACATGACAGGGTTCCTCACCATCAGCCGCGGATCGAGCTTGGTGAAGGAGGCGCTGATCGCGGGCATCACGATTCTGGGATCGAGCATTGCCGACATCGGCGCACGTTTTTGCAGTTTCGTCGTATCCATGGAGGTCACTCCAAAAATCAGAACAGGTTGCCGGCGTTCATCGCCAGATGTTCGACGATCGGGCCGAGCGCGAGCGCCGGGAAGAAGGTCAGACCGCCCATGATCAGGATGACGCCGACGACGAGGCCGACGAACAGGGCGCCGGTGGTCGGGAACGTGCCCATGGACGGTGGAATCGACTTTTTCTCCGCAAGCGATCCCGCGATCGCCATGGCCGGGACGATCATGAAGAAGCGGCCGACGAACATCGCGCTTGCCAGCGTCAGGTTGTAGAAGAACGTGTTGCCGGTGAGCCCGGCGAAAGCCGAGCCGTTGTTGCCGGCCGCAGATGTGAAGGCGTAGAGCACTTCGGTGAAGCCGTGCGGTCCGGCATTCGCCATGGAGGCGACGGCCGCCGGATAGACCACGCCGACGGCGGTCCAGCCGAGGATCATCAGCGGCAGCACCAGGATGGCCAGCATCGCCATCTTGACCTCGCGCGCCTCGATCTTCTTGCCGACATATTCCGGGGTGCGGCCAACCATCAGTCCCGCGACGAAGATCGCGAGGATGACGAACAGCAGTATGCCGTACATACCGGCGCCGACGCCACCGACAATGATTTCGCCGAGCTCGATGTTGATCAGCGGGATCATGCCGCCGAGGGCGGTAAAACTGTCATGCATCGCATTGACCGCACCGCAGGAGGCAGCGGTGGTGACGACGGCGAACAACGAGGACGCCACGATGCCGAAGCGGGCCTCCTTGCCCTCCATGTTGCCGCCGGTCAGACCCAGCGCATGGAGCGTCGCGGTGCCGTTTGCCTCCGCCCAATAGGTGATGGCCACGCCGGCCAGAAACAGCACGCCCATCACGGAGAGGATCGCCCAACCCTGGCGCTGGTTGCCGACCATGCGGCCGAATACGTTGGTGAGCGCGGCGCCGAGCGCGAAGATCGAGAGCATCTGCACGAAGTTCGACAGCGCGGTCGGATTCTCGAAGGGGTGCGCGGCGTTGGCGTTGAAGAAACCGCCGCCATTGGTGCCGAGCATCTTGATCGCAACCTGCGAGGCGACCGGCCCGACCGCGATGGTCTGCTTGGCGCCTTCGAGCGTGGTCGCCTCGATATACGGCCCGAGCGTCTGCGGCATGCCCTGCCAGACCAGGAACAGCGCATAGACGACGCAGATCGGCAGCAGCACGTAGAGCGTACACCTGACGACGTCGACCCAGAAATTGCCGACCGTGCGCATCGAGGCGCGCGAGAAGCCGCGGATCAGGGCCATCGCCAGCGCGATTCCGGTCGCGGCCGACAGGAAGTTCTGGTGCGTCAGGCCAAGCATCTGCACGAGATAGGACAGCGTGCTCTCGCCGCCGTAGTTCTGCCAGTTGGTGTTGGTGATGAAGGAGACCGCGGTGTTGAAGGAGAGATCCTCGGCGACCGCGCTCTGCCCGGCCGGATTGAAGGGCAGCACGGCCTGAAGCCGCATCACGCCGTAGATGATGAGGAAGCCGCCGACATGGAACAGCAACATGGCGACCGTGTAGGTCAGCCAGTGCTGCTCGCGCTTCTCGTCGACGCCCGATACCCAGTAGATTCCGACCTCGATCGGACGCAACACCGGCGACAGGAACGTCCGCTCGCCGTTGAACACGCGCGTCATGTGCCAGCCGAGCGGCTTGGTCAGCGCAACGATAATGGCGCAAAACAGAATGATCTGGAGCCAACCGATCACAGTCATGGAGAGAGCCTTTGTGGAATCGCGTTTGAGTGGCGCCCGCTCAGAACCGTTCGGGCCGCAGCAGCGCGTAGGTGAGATACATCAGAAGGCCGAACGAGACGGCGCCGGCGAGCGCATAATCGAAGATCATGATCCGCTCCGTCACAGCCGCTCGCAGGCGTAGGTGTAGCCGACCGCGAGCGCGAAGAAGGCAAAGCCCAGCGCCAGCATCAGAATGTCCATCATGGAGATGATCCTCGTCTGTCCCTATGCCCGGCAATTATTCTCGGCCTGCCGGCAGCACGACGCTGACGTGCCACTGCGGACATAGGTTTTCGAGACGGAGGCCGCGGCGAAGTTATAGGAATCTCATAAAGGCCTGCGAGCTGGCTTGCCGTGTTTGGTCAGGCAAGCGCATCCGCGCCTTTATGAAATCCTTATATCTTCAGCCCCTTTCTCACCTCGTTTTCAAATGCCGTTCCAGCCATCTTGGACACGCCGGCCGACTGACCGACGCAGATGTCCACGAGGCCTAAGTGACCGCCGCTCTCGAACGCCGTGATCTGCTCCTGCTGGGTGAACGCATTCGCGCCGCGAGTGCAGTGACTCGGCCGTTGATGATCGAGATCATCGATACGGCGTGCCGACGCTTCCCCTCGCTCAGGCAAAGCGCAGGCACCGCGCGCGTCATGAGCCTGATCGACGTCGAGGCTTGGGCCGATGCCGCGCTCACATTGATGGAGCTCGAGCTGCCGCTTTGGCAAGTCCGCCGTATCGCCTATGACCATGGGGAGTGGCATTGCGCCCTGTCGCGCCAACGCGAACTGCCGGACTGGCTGGACTCGGCGGTCGAGGCCCGCCATGCCGACCTTGCGCTCTCTCTGATGTCGGCCTTTGCCGAGGTGCAGGTGCGGACCGCGGAGGCAGCCCGGCCGAGCGTTCCCTCTGTTCGTCCGGTCCGCGATCCGCTCTACGAGCCGATCGGCTGCGACAATGTCGGTTAAACCCGCATGCAGACCGGCAGGCGAAATCTGGAGCGGGTGGTCACCGTTATCGTCTTGACGATGACGCTGAGCATGATCTGGGGCGCCGTGCTGACGCTCGTGATCGCGCTGGCAGCACGGGGCCTGGGCGTTTAGGGTCGCGCCGCCGCGCGCGGCAACTGCACGCGAGCTGACCATGGCTGCCTTTGAAGCGAGCAACCGCGCGCGCAGCGCAGCCGCAATGCCCGGTTGAGGCCAGCTATCCCGCAGAAAGGGCCTGCCCGATCTGGCGCAATTTCACGGAACCGTGTAGAGCGGTTTCATGAGCACAAGCAGCGTCAATGTCGTCGCCCACCCCCTGGTCCAGCACAAGCTCTCCTTGATGCGGGAGAAGGACCGCTCGACCAAGAGCTTTCGCGAGATCCTGAACGAGATCGGGATGCTGCTCTGCTACGAGGTGACGCGTGACCTGCCGCTGGAGCTGGTCGAGATCGAGACGCCGATCGCGCCGATGCAGGCGCCGAAGATCGCCGGCAAGAAGCTCACGCTGGCGCCGATCCTGCGCGCCGGCGTCGGCTTCCTCGATGGCATGCTCGCCTTGATGCCTTCGGCGCGCATCGCCCATATCGGGCTCTACCGCGACCCCGAGACGCTGCAGGCCGTGGAATATTACTTCAAGGCACCGCAGGACCTGTCCGACCGCACCGTGATCCTGATGGACCCGATGCTCGCGACCGGCAACTCGGCCTGCGCCGGCGCATCCCTGCTCAAGGCGCGCGGCGCCCGGGACATCCGCTTCGTCTGCCTTCTCGCCGCGCCCGAGGGCATCGCCCAGTTCCAGAGCGAGCATCCCGACGTGCCGATCTGGACCGCCGCGATCGACGAGCGGCTCAACGACCACGGCTACATCGTGCCGGGCCTGGGCGATGCCGGCGACCGGATGTTCGGCACCAAGTAGACAGCTTTGCGCGATCGGGTTACTCCGATTGCCATGCTGACCGACAGATTTTCGCTGCAATCGCTGATCCGGACCGAGGCCGCCAGTCCCGCCTTCGTGTTCGACGGCACGCCGGTCACGCCCGCAGAGTTCTCAGAAAGGATCGAGCAGACCGCCGCCTGGCTCGCCGCGCACGGAATCGGCAGGGGCGACGTGGTCGCGGTCTGGCTGGTCAACCGGATCGAATGGCTCGCACTGCTGTTCGCCGCCGCCCGCCTGGGCGCGGTCGTTGCCGCCGTCAATACGCGCTATCGCAGCGCGGAAGTCGCGCATCTGCTTCGGGTGTCCGGTGCCAAGCTGATGGTGGTCGAAGCCGCGTTCCGCTCGATCGACTTTGCCGCCATTCTCGCCGATATCGCCAAGGACGAGGTGCCCGCACTGCGACAGCTCGCGGTGGTCGGCGCGGATGCCATCCCGGCGCACTGGCCTTGTGTGCGGTTCGATGCCTTCGAGCGGCCCTATCCGCCCGCCCCGCCGGCTCAGGACGACATCGACCTGCCGGTGCTGCTCTACACGACATCGGGCACGACCAAGGGCCCGAAGCTCGTCGCGCATTCGCAGCGGACGCTGGCAACGCACGCCGCTTCCGCTGCCAAGGCACTCAAGCTTGATCCACAGCGCCACTCGCTGCTCGCGATGCTGCCGTTCTGCGGCACGTTTGGCATGACGAGCCTGCTCGGCTTCATCGCAGCGGGCGCGACCATTCATGTGCTCGACGCCTTCGAAGCGGCGCCGGCGGCGAAGATCCTCAGCGCGTGCAGGATCACGCACTCCTTCGGCTCGGACGAGATGTTCCGCCGCATCCTCGCGCTCACCGATGCACCACGTCCGTTTCCGCATCTCGAAATCTGCGGCTTCGCCGCGTTCCAGCCCGGCTGGCGCGAGTTGGCCGCGGAGGCCGAGGCGCGCGGCATGTCGCTGTTCGGCCTCTACGGGTCGAGCGAGGTGCAGGCGCTGTTCTCGATCGGCCGCGGCAGCGATGCCTTCGCCAACCGCATCGAAGGAGGCGGCTGGCCGATGTCGCCGGACGCGAAAGTCCGCGTCCGCGATGTCGAGACCGGCGAGCTTGCGGACAGCGGCGTTTCCGGCGAGATCGAGATCAGCGCGCCGTCGCGCTTCCTCGGCTACTTCAACAATCCCGAGGCGACGCGCGAAGCGATCACCGCCGACGGATTCTTCCGCACCGGCGACATCGGCCACCTGCGCGGCGATGGTTCATTCGTCTACGAGACCCGCGCGGGCGATGCGATGCGGCTCGGCGGTTTCCTGGTCGCGCCCGGAGAAATCGAAGACGAGCTCAAATCCTGCACCGGTGTCGCCGACGCCCAGGTGGTCGCGGTCGATCTTAGGGGTCAGGCACGCTGCGTCGCCTTCGTGATCCCGGCTGGAGAGCCACCGCGACAGGACGCGCTGACCGCTCATCTGCGCGAGCGGCTCGCCGGCTACAAGGTGCCGGCGCGGATCTATGTCGTGGACGCCTTTCCCGTCACCGACAGTGCCAATGGCGTCAAGATCCAGCGCGCCAGGCTTCGTGGCATGGCCATGGAACGGATCGCCGCCGAATAGGCCGGCCTGTTTGGTTGCGCCACAAGACTCGTTCAGTAGGACTTCGCGAGCCCCAGCACCTTTTCCGCGATGAAGCTGAGCGCAAGCTGCGGACTGACCGGCGCGATGCGCGGGATCAGGATCTCGCGCAGGTACCGCTCGACGTGGAATTCCTTGGCGTAGCCAAAGCCGCCATGGGTCATCACCGCCTGCTCGCAGGCCGAGAAACCGGCTTCGCCCGCGAGATACTTTGCCGCATTGGCTGCGGCGCCGCAGGGCATGCCCTTGTCGTATTGCCAGGCCGCCGACATCACCATCAGCCAGGCCGCCTCGAGCTCGACCCAGTTCACCGCCAGCGGATGCTGGATGCCCTGGTTCTTGCCGATCGGGCGGTTGAACACCACGCGCGTCTTGGCGTACTCGGTCGCGCGCGACAGCGCGAGCTTGCCGAGCCCCACGGCCTCCGCCGCGATCAGGATACGCTCCGGGTTCATGCCTTCGAGGATGTACTGGAAGCCCTTGCCTTCCTCGCCGATCCGATCCTCCATCGGAATTTCAAAGTCCTCGAAGAACAGCTCGTTGGAATCGACGATCTTGCGGCCCATCTTCTCGATTTCGTGGACCTTGATCCTGTTGCGGTCGAAATCGGTGTAGAACAGGCTGAGGCCGTGGGTCGGCGAGCGCACCTCTTCCAGCGGCGTGGTGCGCGCCAGCAGCAGGATCTTGTGCGCGACCTGCGCGGTCGAGATCCACACCTTCTGACCGTTGACGATGTAGCGGTCGTTCTTGGCGACCGCGCGGGTCTTGAGCTGGGTGGTATTGAGGCCGGTGTTGGGCTCGGTGACGGCGAAGCACGCCTTCTCGCGGCCCTCGACCATCGGCGGCAGCATGCGCTTGCGCTGCGCCTCGGTGCCAAATACGACGACGGGATTGAGTCCGAACACGTTGATGTGCACCGCGGACGCCCCGGACATGCCGGCGCCGGATTCGGCGATGGTGCGCATCATGATCGCGGCTTCCGTGATGCCGAGCCCGGAGCCGCCGTACTCCTCCGGCACGCAGATGCCGAGCCAGCCGGCGTCGGCCAGCGCCTTGTGGAAGTCGTGCGGGAAGCCGCCGTCGTGGTCCTTCTTCAGCCAATAGGCATCGGGGAAGCCTTCGCAGATCTTGGCGATGGCGTCGCGAATGGCTTCCTGTTGATCGGTGAGCGCGAAATCCATGTTCTTGATCTCCTTATTGGGAGCAGCGGCGACTCACGGGCCCGATCTTGAGGCGAGTTGGAAAATGACCGTGGCAGCCGCGACCGCGCGCAATCTCTCTTCTCTTCGCGTGACCCACCCAAAAGGCCATGACCGATTGCTGCGCCGGACGTTCCCTCGGTTGCGTTCTTTAGCTGGAAAAACTGAATACAGATACGTGAATTTGTCTGCCAACTGTGTGTACCATGCATAGGGTCATGCGGCGCGACTGAGCGAGCGCGCTGTTATTTCGCAGGGAGGGAAACCGCGATGGCCGGACTTTATTACGAGGATTTTTCCGTGGGCCAGGAGTTCAGGCATCCGCTGACCCGGACTGTCACGGAGATGGACAACACCATGTTCAGCCTGCTGACACTCAACCCCCAGCCGCTGCACATCGACGCGCATTTCTCCGAAAAGACCGAATTCGGCCAGCGCATTTTCAACAGCCTTTACACCCTCGGCATCATGATCGGCATGACACTCTATGATACGACCCTGGGGACTACCGTTGCCAATCTCGGCATGACCGACGTCACTTTTCCAAAGCCTGTCTTCCATGGCGATACGTTACGGGCAACGACGAAGGTGCTTTCGTTGCGGGAATCGAAATCGCGCCCCAGGGCGGGCATCGTCGAGTTCGAGCACCACGCTCTTAACCAGAACGATGAGATCGTCGGCAAATGCCGGCGCATGGCGATGATGCACAAGAGGCCAGTCTGATGCGTTCGATGCTGTTCGTGCCGGGTGATTCCCCGCGCAAATTCGAGAAGGCGAGCGAAGGCAAGGCCGACGCGCTGATCATCGATCTCGAGGACTCCGTCGTCATCGAGAAGAAGGACGAAGCACGCGGGTTGACGCTCGCGATGCTGAAGGGCTCTCGCGGCCCGCACCAGCTCTATGTCCGCATCAACGCGCTCGACACCGGCATGACACTCGCCGATCTCGCGGCGGTGATGCCCGGCAAGCCCGACGGCATCGTGCTGCCGAAATCGCAAGGCGGCGACGATGTGCGGCAGGTGGCAACTTGGCTCGAAGCGTTCGAGGCGGCGTCTGGCATCAGGGTCGGCACGACGCGTATCGTCTGCGTCGCGACCGAGACCGCGGGCTCGATCTTCGGCCTCGGCAGCTACAAGGGATGCTCCCCGCGCCTCGCCGGCCTGATGTGGGGCGCGGAAGACCTTTCGGCCTCGCTCGGCGCCACCGAGAAAGCCTCGGGCGGCGTGTTCCACAGCCCCTATCGGCTCGCGCGCGATCTCTGCCTGATGGCGGCGGCGGCGGCCGAGGTCGCACCGATCGATACCGTCTATACCGACATCGACAATCTCGCCGGCCTCGAAGCCGAAACGCGCGCGGCACGGCGCGACGGTTTTTCGGCCAAGGCCCTGATCCATCCCAAGCATGTCGATATCGTCAACGCGGCCTTCGAGCCGACCGACGCCGAGCGCAGATGGGCTACGAGGGTGATCGCCGCGTTCGCGAGCAATCCCAATTCCGGCACGCTGCGGCTCGACGGCCAGATGATCGACAAGCCGCATCTTCGCGCCGCGAAGAAGATCCTCGGCCAAGCCTAGATCAGGACGCAAGCCTCGCCATGATCGTGCGCCAAGCCGCGCTGATTGCGCCGACCATCGATCGGCCTCAGTCGAATCCCTGAACGGGCGGCGTCGAGGTTTGCGGCGGCACGGCGGGCGCGGCTTGAACCGGCGGCGTCGGATTGCCGGCAGCTCTCATCTGGCCGTTGGCAGCCATCGCCTCGCGCGCGGGCGGTGGGACGCGTGTCGCGGCCGCGCGACGCGGCGGCTGGCGGTGCCTTGCCGACTGCGAACCTCTCATGCCCCAGGATCGAGCGATCGAAGGCCCGGCGGTGTAGCCGACCAAAGCTCCCGCGACGGCTCCGACCGGGCCCAGCACGACCGCACCGGATAAGGCGCCGAGCGCTGCATCGCCCGCGCGCTCCTGCGCAACTGCGCTCGCGGGCACGCAAGCCAGCATTGCAATGGCGGTGATCAGAGCCTTGTTCATCGGAGTGCCTCCCTCGCGGGAGATCACTCCTGCTCAAATATGGCCGTACGAAGTTCGCTTGCCGGCCAACAAAGGGCAATCGACCATGGAACTCGCCGTTCCCAGCTTGCACCCTCAACCGGGGTTGCAAGCCGGCCAGTCAGCGCAACTGCTACACGATCTTGATCGACATGTCCGGCAGGCCCTCGAGCTTGCACACGAGCACGTCGCCCTTCACCACCGGGCCGACATTCTCCGGCGTGCCGGAATAGATGATGTCGCCGGCCTTCAGCTCGAACGCTTCCGACAGCTTTGCGATCTGCTCGGCGACGCTCCAGATCATCTTGCTGAGATCGGAGTTCTGCCGGACGGTGCCGTTCACCGCCAGCGAGATCGCACCCTTCTCGAAATGGCCGGTCTTGCTTGCCGGATGAATCGGACCGAGCACGGCAGCATGATCAAAACTCTTGCCGATCTCCCAGGGCTTCTTCTCGGTGGCCATGCCGTTCTGGAGATCGCGTCGGGTCATGTCGAGCCCGAGCGCATAGCCGTAGACATGGTCGAGCGCCTTCTCGACGGGAATGTTGGTGCCGCCGGATTTCAGCGCCGCGACCAACTCGACCTCATGATGATAGTTCTTGGTCAGCGACGGATAGGGATGATCGGCGACCTCGCCGACCGCGACGTTCTGGATCGCATCGGTCGGCTTCTGGAAGAAGAACGGCGGCTCGCGGTTCGGATCCGAGCCGCGCTCGATCGCGTGCGCCGCGTAATTGCGCCCGATGCAGTAGATGCGGCGGACCTGGAAGACTTGGGTCTCGCCGACGATCGGGATCGTCACCATCGGCACCGGGAAGATCGGCTTGGGCCCGGCCTGCGCGGCGGCCGGTGCGACGTCCGCCATGGTCGCCGCGGTCGCGACCGCGGCGGTTGCGAGCAGATCGCGTCGCGTGGGTGAGGTCCTCTTCATCTCAGGTGCTCCCTTCGCCTTCTTGGGCGGCGTCATGCGCGCCGATCTGGCTGATAATCGATATTTGGTATGCCAGCAACACTGATCGGCGCGGCGACTGGTTGCCGATCGCAAGCACGAAATCCCCGACTTCGAGCGCGTCGCTGTCGCCGAAGGAAAGCGCCTTGAGCCCGGCCGGGTTCTGGATCTGGAGCACCGCGACATCCGTCGGCGGATCACGGCCGATGACTTTGGCGGAAAACTGCCGGCCGTCCTGGGTGGTGATCTGAACGGCGGAGGTGGTACCTTCGACCACGTGATTGTTGGTCAGTACGTAGCCGCGCTGGGCATCGACGATGACCCCGGAGCCGGTCGCGTTGACCTCCTTCTCGATCTGCCTGGGGACGTCGAAGAATTCGCGGAAGAGCGGGTCGCGATAGAGCGGATTGTCCTCGCGCACGCGTCCATGCACGGAGATGTTGACGACGGCCGGCGTTACCTGGCGCACCAGCGGTGCCAGGGTCGGCACCGACCCGCCCGTCTTCAGGTCTGGGATTTGGCCAGCGGCCGGCTGCGACGCCGTGAGCGCCAGCACCAGCAACGCCAGAGAAAGCAAACGCACAGCATTCATCTTCGTCACCTGCCGCTTCGCCCGGGATTGCATGGAAGAGCTTTGTGGCTTCAGTCACGCGGCGCAGCGATGAGACCGGTCATGGCCAGAAACGGAACGGCCAAGGTCGCCGATGCTTGGCCAAGCAGCACGAGCGCCAGAACGGTGTGCGTGAGCATCATGCTGCTCGCCGCTCCGCGGCGGCCCAGGGCCGCCGCAGCCGCATCGGGACGCCGCCGCCGCGCGGCGGGTCGTCATCATTGTCGCCGTCGAGCTGGCGCAACGCCGTCAGAATATCGGCGAGTCGGACGGTCTGGCTCGTGCCCGGCATCTCGCGCAGAGCGGGACAGGATTCGACCGCGTATATGTCGGACGCCCAGGACGAGAGGATGATCCGTTTCTCCGGTGTGGAGAGCTCCTCAGCATTCAGGACGTCGGCAGGTGAGTCGTAATGGGCAGCGGGATGAAACAGCGGGTTGAGAGTGCCGGCATTGGTATTCACGTTGGTCATCGGTCGTGCCTCCCCTCATGCTCCTTTCCAAGGGACGGGTTTGTTGATGATGGACGGCGGCGCCCACCGCCGCCGCCCGTGGTCGCTAATGCGTATTGATTGCGATGCGCTTGACGCCTTCGCGTGCCTTCTCCGACTTCGGCAGCGATACGGTCAGGACCCCGTCCTTAAACGATGCCTCTGCCTTGTCTTCATCGACGTCCTCAAGCGGAATCTGCCGCTCGAAGGCGCCGTAGTAGCGCTCGGTGAAGTATTTGCCTTCGTGCTTGCGCTCATCCTTCTTCTCGCCGCGGATCGTCAGGACGCCCCTGGCGATTTCGATCTGGACGTCCTTCTCCGTCATCCCGGGCAGCTCCGCCGAGATCGTCAGCGTCTTGTCGGTGTCGCTGAGCTCGATCTTGGGCCAGCCGAAGCGCCCCTCCATGAGCGGCGACAGGCCGGGTCCGCCAAAGCCCCGGAACATATCGTCGAACAGACGGTTCATCTCGCGATGCAGCGTCATGAACGGATCGTAGTTGCCGCGCAACTGCACAAGTTCCTGGTTTCTCGACCAGGGAATAAGATCGCGAATAGCCATGGTGTTCTCCTTCATTCAACGGTCTCGGGAGCGCGGAGGCCACATGCCGTCCACGCTCCAAGATAACGCTTTGGACGAGCCTAAGCTGCTTTCTGCTGCTCGATCTGCGACGTAGGAGATGTGCAGCTCGCGATCTCGATCCGGCGCGGCTTCATGGCTTCCGGAACCTCGCGGACGAGGTCGATGATCAGGAGCCCGTCCTGGAACGAGGCCTGCTTCACCTGAACATAGTCGGCGAGATTGAACACGCGCCTGAAGGGGCGGGCGGCAATGCCCTGGTACAGGTATTCGCGCGCAGCAGTCTCGGGCTTCTTGCCCTCGATGGTGAGCGCGTTCTGTTCGGCCGTCACCGCGATGTCGCTAACGCCGAACCCCGCCACGGCAAGGCTGATCCGGTAGTGGTCTTCACCGGAACGCTCGATGTTGTAGGGGGGATAGTTGTCCTCGGTCGCCTGGCGCAGCGTGCTGTCGACGAGGTCGGCCAGGTGGTCGAAGCCGATGGTGGAGCGCCACAAAGGCGCGAAATCAAAATTGGTCCTCATAACCAAGTCCTCCAAAGAGCAAGATGGATACGAAGGAGCGCAAGGCGGGGGTTTCAGACGGGTCCGAAAAGACCAGCCCGGCGCCCGCGCCGGACCCGATTCTGGCATCCGGCACACCGCTCTCGCGGCGAAAGACGACTTAGAAAAACGGATATCGATTTCAAGGGGGCTGCCAGAAATTTTTTCGCCCTACCCGCGTTGATCGTCGGCTGTCGGGCTCGTCCCAACAGGCCCTCGCAACGGGTTCTCCAGCGCGCCCCGGCGCGGATGCCCCGGAAGCTCTCGGCGGCGACGGCAAAGGAAGATAGAAATGTCGATTTAGGCAAGGCCCGGGGGGCCTTATGCATGTGGACCCGCAGCGGGCATGAAGAAATATCATGCATGATCGACAAGGCTCCCGAACGCGCCGGACCACTTGCGCAGCAGCAGGGGCGATGACGATTGCGCTGCTCGCGGCCGCAACGTTGTGCGCGGCGCGCGCCGACGACAGCACCGTCGCGGCAGCGCAGTTGAAGGCGGTCGCAACGATCGATACGCGCTTTCAGTCCTACAACATCGAGATGGTGGAGGTGACCGGCGGACGGTTCTGGAAGCCCTATCCGCGAACGGCACGAGGCTTCGACCAGCTGGATCGTTACAGCGCAAGACCGCCGATCGATCTGGCCAATGCACGCCTGCGCCTGCTCGCGGCCGCCTTGTCGCCGGCCTATCTGCGCGTGAGCGGCACCTGGGCCAATGCGACGTTCTTTGCCGACGCGCCGGGAAAGCCGCCGCCGGGATTCAACTCCGTGCTCAGCCGTGCGCAGTGGCGCGGCGTCGTCGAGTTCGCGCGCGCGGTCGATGCGGAGATCGTCACCTCTTTTGCGATCAGTCCCGGCAGCCGCGATACCGATGGCGTGTGGAAACCGGACCAGGCGCAGCAGGTGGTCGACACCACACGCGCGCTGGGCGGCCGCATCGCCGCCGCCGAATTCATGAACGAGCCGACGCTCGCAGCGACCAACGGTGCACCGGCCGGCTATGACGCGACCGCCTATGGCCGCGACTTCAAGGTCTTCCGCGACTGGATGCGACGCGCCGCGCCGGAGACGCTGATCCTCGGCCCAGGCTCGGCCGGCGACGCACCATCGCCATCCGGCGCGGCCATCACAACGCGCGACCTGCTCGCCGCATCCGGACCCGGCGTCGATCGCTTCTCCTATCATCACTACAACACGATCTCGCCACGCTGCGGCGGGCACGATGATCCGGCGCAGGCGCTCTCGGAGGAATGGCTGGCGCGCACGGATGCGACACTCAAGATCTACCAAGCCCTGCGCGACGCCTTCGAACCGGGCAAGCCGATCTGGCTGACCGAGACGGCTGATGCGGCCTGCGGCGGCAGCCGATGGGACCAGACCTTTCTCGACACCTTCCGCTATCTCGACCAGCTCGGACGCCTGGCGAAGGCCGGCGTCCAGGTGGTGATGCACAATACGCTGGCCGCCAGCGATTACGGTCTGCTCGACGAAGCAACGTTCCGGCCGCGGCCGAGTTACTGGGCTGCGCTGCTCTGGCGCGGGCTGATGGGAACGATCGTGCTCGACGCAGGCAAGGCCGCTTCGTCCGATCTTCATCTCTACGCGCATTGCCACCCGGCCATGGCGGGCGCGGTGTCGCTGCTCGCCATCAACGCCTCGCGCAGCGCAACGCACCCGCTGACGCTCTCGGATTCTGCCGAGCGGTACACACTGCACGCGGTGCGGCTCCAGGGCCCGACCGTGCAGTTGAACGGCAAGACGCTCACGCTGACTGCCGATGGCATGCTGCCCAGGCTCGAGGCGCAGGCAACACCGGCGGGAGCAATCCGGCTTGCGCCAGCGACCATCACCTTCCTGGTGATTCCGAACGCGGCAAATCCCGCCTGCTTGCCGCGACGCTCAGAACTTCAGTGACTCCCGCGCCGTCTCCGGTGCCATCAGCGTTGCGATGATCGTGACGATCGACAGCGCGACGATGTAGACCGACACCGCCCAGTACGAGCCGGCCCATGCCAGCAGCGCGGCCGCAATCAACGGCGAGAAGCCGCCGCTCAATGCCGCCGCGACGTTGGCGCCGAGCGAGGCGCCGCTGTAGCGCACCTGGGTGCGGAACAGCTCCGGCATGAACGCGGCCTTTGGCCCGAACAGCAGCGCATGGGTCAGCGTCATGGTGACGACGAGCGCCAGCGTGATCAGCGCCGGCTCCCTGGTGTCGAGGAACCAGAACAGCGGGAATGCCAGCGCTACCGAGAACACGCCACCGGCGAGATACAGCGCCTTGCGGCCGAAGATGTCGGAGAGCCAGCCCGCAAGCGGCAGCGTCGCGAACTCGACGATGGCGGCACAGACGACCGCGTCCAGGATCACCTGCCGCGGCAGCCCGAGCTTCGTCGTGGCATAGACCACGGTGAAGACGGTGAGGAGATAAGCGAGCCCGACCTCCGACACCGTGATGCCGATCGCCAGCAGAAAGCTGCGCCAGTCGCGGCGCAGCACCTCGAGCACCGGCTGCGCCAGCACCTCCTTGCGCTCGACCACCTCCTTGAAATGCGGCGTTTCCGCCAGCTTGAGCCGCACGATGAAGCCGATGCCGACGAGCAGAATGCTGATCAGAAACGGCACGCGCCAGCCCCAGCTGAGGAAGTCGGCCTCGGGCAGTTTCGTCATCAGGCCGAAGATGCCGGTGGAGGCGGCGACGCCGACGGGAAAGCCGACCTGCACCAGGCTGCCGTAGAAGCCGCGGCGATTGCCGGCATGCTCGATCACCATCACCACCGCGCCGCTCCATTCGCCCCCGAGCCCAATGCCCTGGACGAAGCGGAGGCAGACGAGCAGGATCGGCGCCCAGACGCCGATCTGGCTGTAGGTCGGCAGGCAGCCGATCAGGAAGGTGCCGAGCCCCATCGCGATCATCGTCGCGACCAGCATGGTCTTGCGGCCGAGCCGGTCGCCGTAATGCCCGATGATCGCGCCGCCGATCGGCCGCGCCACGAAGCCGACCGCATAGGTCGAGAACGCCACGAGCGTGCCGACGAAGGGATCGAAGCTCGGGAAAAACAGCTTGTTGAAGACGAGCGCCGCGGCGGTGCCGTAGATCAGGAAGTCGTACCATTCGATCGCGGTGCCGAGCGCGCTCGCCCACACCACATGCGCCGTCGTCGATTTCTCCGCCGAAGCGGAGAGCCCCGTTGCTGCCGGCATGCCCTGCCCCCAAAGATTCCGGACGGCATCATGAATAATCGCGCCGACGCTTGCAACCTGTCCGCGCATTCGATTGCTCTCGTGCCCCGGACGCTGCGCAGCACGAAGTGATGCGCTGCAGAGCCGGGGCCCATGCGGCCTCAAGCAATCCGTGCGGCATGGGTCCCGGCTCTGCGCTGCAACGCTAAGGGGCGTTGCATCGCGTCCGGGACACGAGAGTGTCGGGTACCGCTGCTTCGACAACCGTCATTGCGAGGAGCCCTTGCGACGAAGCAATCCAGACTGCGTCCACGGAGTGATTCTGGATTGCTTCGCTGCGCTCGCAATGACGGGTGGTGACAGTTGCGGGCACATCTCCGCTGAGTCGTCGCGGCCGTCATGGAACCCGGCCCTGCGCTTTATTCGCCATTGACAAACTCATTCGCCAATATCTAATTGGTCACCAGAATAACCCGCCGCGCTAAGCGGCCCATAGAGAGGGAACCACGATGAAAGGGCTTCTGGCCTGCGCCATGCTCGCGGCCATGACTTCAGCTGCCATGACCACAGCGGCCACTGCGCAAGTCTCCGACGACGTGGTGCGGATCGGCGTGCTGACGGATCTGTCGAGCTGGGGCCGCGACAATAGCGGACCGGGCTCGGTCGAAGCGGCGAAGATGGCGGTGGAGGAATTCGGCCCGACCGTGCTCGGCAAGCCGATCGAGATCATCAGCGCCGACCACCAGATGAAGACCGATGTCGGCGTGCAGATCGTGCGCGGCTGGTTCGACAACGGCAAGGTCGATGCCGTCGTCGACATTCCCAATTCCGGCATCGCGATCGCCGTGCACAACATGGTGCGCGAGCGGGGCAAGGTCGCCCTGCTCTCGGGCCCCGGCGCGAGCTCGCTGACCGACGAGCTGTGCAGCCCCAACACCGTGCACTTCACTTACGACACCTATGCCCTGTCGAAGGTGACGGCCTCCGCCGTGATCAAGGAGGGCGGCAAGTCCTGGTACTTCATCACAGCCGACTACGCCTTCGGCCAGCAGCTCGAGAGGGACGCAACCCGCTTCATCAATGAGATGGGCGGCAAGGTGCTCGGCGGCGTCAAGCATCCGACCAACACCGCCGATTTCTCCTCCTTCGCGCTCCAGGCCCAGAGCTCGAAATCCGATGTGGTCGCCTTCGCCAATGCCGGCCAGGACACCGACAACGCCATCAAGCAATCCGGCGAATTCGGCCTCGTCCAGGGTGGTCAGAAGCTGGTCGGCCTGTTGATGTTCGACACCGACGTGCACGCGATCGGCCTCAAGGCCGCACAGGGCACCTACATGACCACGGCCTCCTACTGGGCCATGGACGAGGCGACCCGCGCTTGGTCGAAGAAATTCTACGAGCGCACCAAGGTGATGCCGACCATGATCCAGACCGGCGTCTACGGCTCGGTGCTGCATTATCTCAAGGCCATCAAGGCCGCCGGAAGCGACGAGTCCGCCAAGGTGATGGCCAAGATGCGCGAGCTGCCGATCGAGGATACATTCGTCCATGGCGGCAAGTTGCGCGAGGACGGACGCGTCATCCGCGACATGTATCTCGCCAAGGTGAAAAAGCCCGAGCAGTCCAAGGAGCCGTGGGACTATCTGGACATCGTCAAGACCGTGAAGGGCGAGGACGCCTTCCGCCCGGTCTCCGAGTCCAAATGTCCACTCTTGAAGAAGTGAGGCCCGCATGACCGGTAACGAGCGCAGCGCAATTGAGACTTACGAGTGCGATGTGCTCGTGGCCGGATCAGGCGCCGCCGGCATGTCGGCGGCAATCACGGCGCGTTCTCGCGGCCTCGACGTGCTCATTGTCGAGAAGGAATCGCGCTTCGGCGGCACCACCGCCCGCTCCGGCGGCTGGCTCTGGATCCCCGGCACCTCTCTTGCCAAGGCCTATGGCATCGAGGAAACACCGGAGCAGTCCCGCATCTATCTGCGGCACGAGGCCGGCAACAATTACGACGCCGCACGGGTCGATGCATTCCTGAGCGCGGGACCCGAGGCGGTCGATTTCTTCACCACCAAGACCGCGCTCCGCTTCGACATGCCGCTGGTGTTTCCCGACTACCACGCCGAAGCACCCGGCGGCGCGCAGGGCGGCCGCTCCATGGTGACGCGCCCGTTCGACGGCCGCGAGCTCGGCGATCACATCAAGACGCTGGGCATGCCGCTGCCCGAGCTGACCGTGTTCGGCATGATGTTAGGCTCCGGCAAGGAGATCATCCACTTCATGCGCGTGACGAAGTCGCTGGCCTCCGCGGTCTATGTCGCCAAGCGCCTGTCGCGGCATTTCATGGACATGCTGCGCTACGGCCGCGGCATGACCTTGACCAACGGCAATGCGCTGGCCGGACGGCTGGCAAAATCCGCGCTCGATCTAAGGATTCCGATGTGGCTGTCCTCGCCGGTGCGCGAGCTGACGGTCGAGAATGGCGCCGTCACCGGCGCGATCGTTTCGCGTGAGGGACGCGATGTGCGCGTCCTTGCGCGCCAGGGCGTCGTGCTCGCCTGCGGCGGCTTCCCGCACGATGTCGAGCGGCGCAGAAAGATGTTTCCACATGCGCCGACCGGCACTGAGCACTATTCGCCGGGACCGACTGGCAACACCGGTGACGGCCTCCGCCTTGCGGAAAGCGCCGGCGGGCATGTCGAGGATCGCCTGCCGAACGCGGCCGCCTGGGTCCCGGTGTCGCTGACCACGCGCAAGGACGGCTCAAAGGGCGTGATGCCGCATTTCATCGACCGCGCCAAGCCCGGCGTGATCGCGGTGATGCGCGACGGCAGGCGCTTTGCCAATGAAGGCAATTCCTATCACGATTTCGTCCAGGCCATGATGAAGGCCGCCAAGCCCGGCGAGGAGATTGCCGCCTTCCTTGTCTGCGATCACAAGACGCTGCGCAAATATGGCCTCGGCTGCGTGCCGCCATTCCCGATGCCGCTTGGCCATCATTTGCGGACCGGCTACCTCATGCGTGGCGACACGCTGGAGGCACTGGCGGCGAAGGCCGGCATCGATGCCAAGGCGTTCACCGAGACCGTCAAGCAGTTCAATGCGACCGCGCCGCAAGGCCACGATGCCGCCTTTGGCAAGGGCTCGAAGGCCTATAATCGCTACCAGGGCGATGCCCTGCACGGCCCGAACCCCTGCGTCGCACCGATCGAGAACGGGCCGTTCTACGCCATCAAGATGGTGGTCGGCGATCTCGGCACCTATGCCGGCATCGTCACCGACGAGAACGCGCGCGCGCTCGACGCCGAAGGCCGGGTGATTCCCGGGCTCTATGCCGCCGGCAACGACATGGCGAGCATCATGGGCGGCAATTATCCCGGCGCCGGCATCACGCTTGGGCCGGCGCTGACCTTCGGCTACATTGCCGGACGACACCTGGCCGACAGCGCCGCCAAGCGCAAGGCGGCCTAAGCGGACGCACGCCAGGAGGCGCATGAAGAGGGAAAGCCGCGGCATCCAGTCGATCGAGGTCGGCGGAGAACTGCTCCGTGCGCTCGCAAGGAGCGGCGAGCCGATGATGCTGCGCGATCTCGCCCGCGAGGCCGGCATGACGCCGGCCAAGGCGCATCCCTATCTCGCCAGCTTCTCCCGTATCGGGCTGATCGAGCAGGACGAGACCACCGGCCGCTACGAGATCGGCGCGCTGGCGCTGGAGCTCGGCCTGATCAGCCTGCGCCGCCTCTCCGGCGTGCGCATCGCACGTCCCAAGATCGCGGCGCTCGCAAGCCAGATCGGCCACGCGGTCTCGCTCGCGGTCTGGGGCACACACGGTCCGACCGTGGTGCAACTGGAAGAGCCGGCCCAGCCCGTCCACATCGTGATGCGGGCCGGCTCGGTGATGGCGCTGCTGGAGACCGCAACGGGCCGTGCCTTCGCCGCCTTCCTGCCGGAGAAGACCATCAATGCCGCGCTCGAAAGCGGCCTCGACCGCCATGGCGTCGGGTACAATCCCAAGCGCGCGATGAAAGGCGCGAAGGTCGCCGAGATGCTCGCTGAAGTCCGCAAGCATGGCCTCGCCCGCGCGCTCGGCGATCCCCTGCCCGGCGTCAATGCGTTCTCAGCACCGGTGTTCGATCATTCCGGCCATGTCGCGCTGGTCATCACCGCGATGGGACCGGAAGGCACCTTCGATGCGCGCTGGGACAGCCCGATCGCCCATGCGCTGCGCGACTGCGCCGGCGCCATCTCGAAGCGGCTCGGCCACGGCATGACGGTCGCGGCGGAGTGATGGCCAAACTGCCCGCGTAGCAATAGCTGTCATGCTCCGCGAAAGCGGGGCATCCAGTACGCCGCGGCCCATCGGTTCTATCGCAGGCGTCACGGCGTACTGGATCGCCCGGTCAAGTGTTCAGCCCGGGGACATGACCGACGGGTGTTCGGGGACATAGCCGACACTTTCTCCGCTCGCCAAGTCGATGATAGCGATTTGGTGGGCGGCAAAGAAGATCCCGTATTGCGCATCGTTTGCCGAGGGGCGGATGGCGAGG
>Ga0209700_100086_pt1 | contig 128016 bp, 63 predicted proteins | sample SiratroredBW_FD_187528 | JGI IMG/M metagenome (GOLD analysis project Ga0209700, IMG submission 187528) | Root nodule microbial communities of legume samples collected from California, USA - Siratro red BW (SPAdes) (version 2) | ecosystem: Host-associated > Plants > Roots > Nodule | place: USA...
AGTTTGAAGTTTATCAAGCCTCCAAGTGGGAGATTGTTGGGCTTTGTGGAGGCTTGATTTGAGTTAGGCCCAATTAGACAGTAACCCTAGTTTCTCCCTATAAATACACAACTTGTATTTGTAATCTTCAGCAATCACAAGTGAATAAAATTCTTCCTGTTGCACGTGGATTAGGGAAACCGAACCACGTTAAATCTTGTGTGTTGCCCGTGTTCCGTTTTTTTCTTCTATTCCTTGCAGATTATTTGTGTGTGTTGTTTGTTTAAGACTCATCAGTGAAGGGGTGCAGGATGTAATTGCCAAAAAAATATATTAAATGGTGTATCGAGAATACAGTGATATATTAAAGGCATCTTTCTAAACAACAAATTAGTTATTTTTAAGCCAACACCCATACCAATTCTAAAAAGCATTACAAAACCAGTAGAAGGTAGCTAAGAATGATTTAAATAAGAAAAGAGATCGAAGTGGGCAAGTTGAGTGAAGAAAAAGAAGTTAAGGAAATAAGTGAAAAAATAAATAAATTGTGAAGAATAAAAATGAGAGTGACGAAGAAAAAGAAAATAAAAGGACAGGAGCAAGGTGATAGAGTAGGAAATAAAATTATGAAAAGACTTCCGGTCAAATATTTGTCTTATCTTATTTCCCGTAAAGAAGTCAGTTATAACATTCCATTCTTTGTGCCACCGGATAAAATGTCTGTCTACCTATCCTAAATTTATGAAAGAGGTACACTTAAAAGAAACTTTATGATGAAAAAGCATAAAATTATATTCATATATCATATTACATACTATTTATAATTCTACTCATATTTTCTAATACATAGTTTTTTTTCTAAAAGATATATTTCTATCTATAAGTCGTGAAACTAATTTCAGGACACCTTTTTTCTCTACATATAGAATCGAGCGGTTGGTGTAATGCAAACTTTTAATATTTGAGAAATATGATTCCTAATAATTACAAACCCCAGGAATTTAATTTATAGGATTAACTAAATTTGTTCACTTGGTTAAATTATTCTTGAAAATATTTACAAAAATTATCCGAAAATTAAAGAATAGTACGACATTTTCATCATAAATTAGTTTCCTTTGGGTCATCTACCTTTCGGCTTCATCTTCTCCAAAGGTCACTTCACGTTTCCTATGGCCATTCCATATAAAATGGCCAGAAAATATTTTATTATTCTAAGTTTCCCGCAAAACATAAAATTCTCTAAAAAAATATAGGATCTTATAATTCAAAATACTGTAAAATGTAAAGTATAAAGAAAAATAATAATAAGACGTACAAATAAACGAAAAGAAAATATCAAGTTCAGTAAAAACGTGTAAAATTTTGAGCTGTAAAAAAAATTATTGAATGCTGCATCCCCACCATAAGCAAACATGTTCCTCACTAAAACTGCTGCAGCAGAAGCAACGCCGCAGCGAAAGCGTAAACCGCGAAGCGCACGTCAACGCGGTTCGAGAACGCGCCGCCAGTGGGAGACTGCGCCACTATAACCGGCGGAGACTGAGCGGCGTCGGGACCGGGAGGCTCCTGGTAAGGCGGCGGCGGCGGCTGGTTGAGGCTCGGCGGCAAGCCGGCGCCCTGCTTGACATCGATCTCGAAGGCCAAACCGCGCTGGCACTGCACGCCGTCGCTGGCGTCGGAGAAGAAGTAGTTTGGTCCAACTATAGTCAACGGTACGGCAATGGTCAACGATGCGCCGAAACTACTGCTTCCGCCGCCGTACACGAAGGTACCGTTGTCGCTATCCTCGGCGGTGCAGTTCAGATAGGTCGTCTTGTTGTAAGTCTGAACCACCGTTTGATTGGAGTTCGTATTGAAAACTAAAAATTAATCACAAAAAGAAAGAAAAACACAGAAAATTGACTTAGGTTTTCGCGATTGATTTACTAGAAAGTTGAAATTCACATTGAGTTTCTAGATTCGATTGGATTTAATTTCAATTTCATTTGCGTTCGTTTTGGCGGCATTAGCACAGTTTAACTTAGTTGTGTTTAACGACTTCGTGTTCTAAATGTGCAATGACAATGTAGTGAAAAGAAAAATAGAGATTCAGTTTTCTTACTGAGATAATCGCCAAGGTCGAAGGTTTGATTTGAAGCCCAGGTAGAGTAGTTAGTGGCGGGTGTGTTGGTGGTGGAGTTGAAGGACCACCCGGCGCCGCCGCCGACGGTGTGGTTGTGGTATCCGGTTGTGGCAGCGGAGACGGCGGTGACGAGGAGGGCGAAGACCGCGAGGTGCGCCGCGATAGGTGGCGCCATTGGCGGTGATGGGTGGCGATTAGTGTCAGAAGAGATTTTTTAGGGAATTTGTAACTTGTATGAGTATATATACCTTCTGTAATTTATTAATCTATGAAAATAAAATATTCCTAAAAACAATTTTTCAAAGTCCATGAAACCGCGTATAACTGGAGGGACCAATGTACTTAACACATGTTTAATATTTTTAGGAAGAAGAAATTTTGTAAAACGTTTAAACTTTATAAGCTAAAAACTAATACAAATTTTAAAAATAAAATTTAGTTTTAATTATGAATCATATTAAAAATAGATTAAAGAATATCTTCAGTTTAACAGACTACAACGTTTCTCTTTCAACAAACTTTGACAGGCAATAATTAATAAAAAAAATATCCCTTACTATTTGTTTTATTGTGTCTTTGATTGAATTGATTTGAGAAAATTTATTGTTCAACAAGATGGATTTGGAGTGATGAATGTTGTTTGATTGACCTAATTTGAGAGGATGAATAAGATGGATTTAGAGTGATAGAATGTTGTTTGATTGATCTAATTTGAAAAAGGATGAATGAAGAGGAATTTACATGATGACATCTTCCATCATTAATGGATATGAAGGATGAAATTTAAAATTACAAAATAAACTTTGTAAATGAGATGAAAATTACGAAATACCTTTATAAATAAGGGATGACTTTGAAATAGAATAAATGATGTAGAATATTTTGAAATATTGATACATAACTAAAACAAAATATATTTAATAAAAAAATACAAAAATATTATTTATAGTTTTACTAATCATTATTTTAAAAATAATTAATTACAAAATGATTAAAAATAAACAAATATCAAATATAATATTTAATGGTAATCATATATATGTTAATAAGAATATTTAATTTTGAATAATTACTTTTAATTAAATGTTATTTATTAATATTCTTTATTTCAAATTTAAGTATATCTTTCATTTATTTTAATTAATTTAAGTAGACTATTTATATACTTTTTATTATAACTTATTAATATTTTTATAGAAATAAAATAAGAATTCAAAAAATTCGTATTTATTTTAAAAATATAATAAAAAAATATTTAACTTTTTAAGTAAGAGAATTAATAAAAAGGTAAATTTAGAAAATATTTACAATTATTATTAATATGTACCAGTATTCAAGAAATACAAATTGAAAACTATTTTTATTTAGACTAATAACTTTAAAATTTTCAATTTAAATAAAATTTAAAAATAATTTATACTTACAAAAACAACAGTAAATTTTAATAAAAAAAATTAGTTTAGATTGTAGGAATTTTTTTTACAGATTTCAGTTAATTATGATTTAGGATAATTGTATATTTTAACAGAATAATAAATTTGTGATTTTATTGCATTATTTAAGATTTATGTTTAGTTTTAAATAATTTAAAAGATATGTTTTAAATAATTTTAATAACTTTTTTTATATTAAAATTAATTTAATCTAATTCATTTTAATTTTTTACCATGTATTTCACAAAGATTAATTAGTAATTTTAGAAATATATCAATTATAAAATAAAAATAAATCTATAATATCTATAAAATCATTCTCAAACTTTTATAAACAATCCTCTCAAATCTCTATTCATCCATTAATCCAAACAATTCTTTCATCTACACACAATCTGTTCAAATTCATTTTCTCAAATCTACTTTTCCAACCAAACAAATCCTTAATTTTGTTCGTTAGTTAAGGTCAGTTGCAAGAATGTTTATACCAAAGTCAATGAATGATATGCCTTAAGATATCATATCAGTTTTCATTTTCTTTATTTAACACCATATCAATATTTGAATTTTTTTTTACAGAAAGAAAGTACACCTTAAACTCCACTTGAATTAAAAATTAGAATATCTTTATTTTTAATTTGAAATAAATTTAACTTAACTAAACTTCTTAGTTATATCCAAATACATACTTAGAGCTCAAAAATGAATGAGAATTATAATATTTTATATATATTTGAATAATAATCAGAAAACTAAACTAATCGGAAATACAAGTAAATATTTTAATATAAATCTACTTAATGCAAAAATTAAAAATAAATCAATAATAATAATTACAAAAAGAAGAAAAAGTAACAATGATGTAAATTCATTGTATAAAAGTTGTGAAGCGTCAAGAGCTTGCATTGTTCAAAAAAAGACCAATCAAAGTCAATGATGAAAAAAAATTAGCCATAATTGTATACATCTCCCTACATTAACATTAACAATAGGGATAGTCCCAAAACTGATCATTAGAGATCTTGACAGTGTAAGAAATCTCAGAGGGTTCAGCCATCTCACCCGTATCAGAGGGTGCTATGATAGTAATGCCAAGTTCATCAACGCATTTCTGGCGCTGTTGTTCTATCAAAGGACTGTTCCACACACTAGGGTTCATGGAAGGTGCAACATAAAGTGGCTTCTTGTTATGGTCCCAAAGTCGCACAATTTCAGTCAATAGATCGTCAGATAACCCTCCAGCAATCTGCAACACCATAGGTCAAACAAGAGACACAACAAATTGCCAATGTTGAAGAGAATGTGAACATTAAAAACAACTCACTTAGCCACCAATACTAAGTGATCGATATTGAGCTTTAAACTAAACAGAAAGAAAAAAAATGAGAGTACAAACCAGAATGCTAAAGTATACTTAAACATGGTATGTAAGTTTTTTCCTATAGCTTTTGTATTTAATAAAACTGAATGATATTTAGAAATTTTATCCATAGTCTAGGTGGAAATTTTAACAGATTTCCTTCTTATCTATATATAAGGATGATCTAACGAGAATGTTATTTATATATAAAAATGATCTAACAAGGAGTTAACATATAATCTTACAATCATTAAAATAGAATATAATCCATATTAAATCTAACTCAATCTTACAAAACAGTTTAAACAAGCTTGTAAAGTGAATTTTACATTTGTTTATTCGTGTATAAACTATTAAGAGATTTTATTTTTAATCAAGGTGAAATCTCTACCATCTGTGTAGGAAATGATTCAATTTGTTTAATACATAGTAAAGATTCTATATATCTAACATATGACAATGTAGAGAGATAGAGAGAACCAAAATGTGCTTAGTTTATTGGTTTGATTACCTTTTCAAGGGTATCTGCACGCAATGGAGCAATGACCATGACATCAGCCCATTCCAGATACTCAGTAACAGTTTCACCACCAACAACTAGACTGGGAATTGCTGCAGGATTAATAAAAGGCCTAGTTGCATTTGTGAAAACAACACCTACTCTTGCCCATGCTGAAAACTCTTGACAAAGAACCCCAAATTTTGTAGCCTCATTGCACCCGCAAGCACTAAGTAGAACCCGAGGCCTCCTCTGAACAGCACACCTCGGAAGAGACTGTGGATTATTACTGGCAGGATTTGAGTCATCCATCACTCACAGATTTCAACAATAATCTTGGTCTGTACTTTGCTCTGATGAATTTGTCAATATATAAGCATATTTCAGTTTTCATTTCTCAGCTACTACATCTTTATATCCACACTAATGCAGAAATTCAGAAAACAAAACCATCACAAGTTCATATGTACACAAGCATGGATTTAATAACTTCAATTAAATAGTTGTAGGAGAACAAAAGGGACTCATAGGAATACCATATCACCTCTATAATATTGGAAAGAAGATTCATTCTTGTTACAACGTAAGGGCATAAAACATTTGTATGAACTATAGAAATGCTTATAAGTTATAACATAGTCTTGGAGAACATTATGAAAGACCGTTGATAACTTAAACAAACAGAAATGAATACAGTGCATGAGAAAGTAAAGAAGATTTGTTTGCACCATTTGACATTCCGTGGTGCTGCGGCTAAACCCTAAACCATGCAAGACCATGGCAAGAAGAGGAAGAACTGAATCTTGAAACATATGACTTTATTGTATCATGCATGACATAGCACACACAAGAAGTTGCATGACCCTTTATCAAAGAAACGATTTTGAAGCTTGTATCATTAATGAAATACCACACACAACAAGTTGCATGACCCTTTCTCAAAGAATCGATTTTGAAGCTTGTAAAGTTGATGGGGTGCTATAGAATCAGTGACCAAATGAAGCAAAACCAAACGGGATAATGAACCAAAGAATGCAAGAACGAAAGAATGAAAATGTAAAGAAAAGTTCATCACCTTGTGAGATGTATAACTTTGATGATTAAAGAAACTGTTTTTCTCTTTCTCGCAAAAGCTTTCAGAAACAGAAGAAGATAGAGATGTATGACAAGCTCAAGCCTTTTGAATTTTCCGTGAGGAACCTATAGTTGTGACGGTCAAACATCTTGTTTCGGATCCAAATAAGCCCAACTTAAGCCCATAATCAAATAGAAGTAATTTTCTTATATATAAAACAATTTTTTTTATTTAAGAAAGTCTGGTCATTTGAAATTTCTTTATGAAATAATTTAAATGACAGTAAAAATTAAATTTATGTTGTATGTACAAACAAAAAAAATTTAAAAATTCAATTTAGAAATTTAGAAACAAGACTTCAGATAATATTTTAATAAATATGATATTAATATTAAATGTGAATTATTTATTGTTATGTAGTAAGGGAAACCCAAAATTTGAACATATTTTCAATTATGTGCATTAAATAGGTTTATAATTTTTCAAGAAAAAAATATGAGATTTATTATTTTAATTTAAGGCAATGGTTTTTTTCCAGAAAAGTTTGGCTAACTGAAGATTATATTAATTCTTTTAATATTTAAACCTCCAAAAACACATCAACTCTCTAGAACACAAGTTCCAATTCCAATTATTATATTTTATTTAAAATAATTAATTTAATATTAAATGTTTATCTTAATAATTAATTATTTAATTGAAAACATTATTTTTTTTCCTTTAATATACATTGAATATTGATATAATACAGTTACTCTTTGTTTAACTCCTAATCTTGTCAAAAAAAATAGAAAGCATACAATGATTTGTTTAAATTCAACAGACTAACAGTTAGAGATTATGTACACAGTTTGGAGTAATTTTAGGAGACAAAATACTTTATTATTTTATAGATACATCTATCTTATAATTTTACAATTGTGCAATGACATCTATCAAATGTCTGGAATAAAGTATAAAGATACGGGATAATATGTATAAATCTCTTAATATCTTAAATGGCATGAATTAAGAATTCTTAGAGGATAATTACCTTTATAAAAAATTTAAAATATTTTATAATAAAATATGTGATTTAAGTTAAAATTGTAAAAATAAACTAAAATTTTAGAATTTTTAAAAGATAACTTAAAATTATAAATTCATTCCATGCTTATATTTAAATATTTTTTACTCAACAGAAAGTAAGATAGATTAGAACATTGTTAGTGTAATATAACTTTTTTAACTAATATTGAAAACATTTATTATATTTATCTTTAATTTGTGTTAGTTAAGATTTTTAGACAATATTTATTATGAGTGTTATATTTTTCATGGAGATTATTTTTATTAACATGAGTCGTAATTTCATTTTTCATAATATTGATATTAATATTTTTATGTTAGTCCAAAGGTTTTATCAACGAGCATATGAATAATTTTTAATTATATTACTGATATATTTTTTAATTAAAGTATAAGAAATACTGTTACTATGTATGTAATATGTAACACAACATATTATCTATATATATTTGGAAAATTGGATTGAATGAGAATTTTAATTATATTCAACAGGTGATATTTCTTTTTTTAGTTTATTGTTTTGTTTATGACACAGAAAATTTGGTTTAAAATTATTTCTAGCAAAAATATCAATTATAAAGATTTCAATCATCTTTATGATAATTTTAAATTGTTCTTATTAAATTAAAGTTTAATAGTTTTTTATCTTAATATCGATTAGTTAACCTATTCCTTTAATTTTTTTATTCTCAATGTAATCTCTATTTTTTATTAAAAAAATTGAATATTAATTTTAAACTGTATTTTTATTAAATTAAATTTTGATAGAGTTTTTCTATTTAATTTTATATTTTATTTTAAAGGACTCAACTTTCTCCATTTCAAATGAGTATTGAATTGACATATACACGTGTATATATTATATATGTTTAGGTGACCTCGTCAAAAATGGGAGGGTAGCAGGATTACAGGATGTTGTGATGCCTTAAGGAGAATTTCAGTTGGCATAGGGATCTTGAAGTACAAAAGCTGACCATTTCCCATTTTTATAGGAACTTCTGTACCAGAAACAATGGTATCTCCAATTATAGCCCCTCTGGGGTGTAAAATATATTTTTTTTCACCATCCCCATAGTGTATGAGACAAATGGATGCATTTCGATTAGGGTCATATTCTATGGTTACGATTCTACCATATATGTTTTTTTCATTCCGTCGAAAATCAATTTGACGGTATAGACGCTTATGACCTCCCCCTCTAATGTGAATGTGAATGGATAAGATAGGTTGGGTTGGGATGGTGAGGAACACCAACAATATACAGTTAAGTCTGGATACAATCTTCTGAATAATGAGAATTTATGCAGACCTCAGAGATATTCCAATTGTTATGAAATAGGTTGTGCTGGAGATTATTATTGGATAGGTTACCAACTAGATATAACTAAGCAAGAAGGGGCGTTCAGGTAGGAAATATGCAGTGCCCACTATGCTAAGAAGGATTTGAAACTGCTCAACACTTGTTCAACTTGTAGTGTGGTACAATAAGTCTGGGATCAATGTGATAGGTGAGTAGGGTCTGCGGCTGTCAAGCATGAGTCTTCACTTGTTAATTTCCAAAGTTTTTTTTTTATCTATGAAAGACAAAATGTTAATAGAGTGTGGAAAGGGTTGTGGGTGGTTATTGTTTCGAAGATATGGAATCATAGAAATAAGGTGGTTTTTAACGGTACGATTGTGGATGTTAAGGAAATTTGTAGTTTAGCACAGTTAAAAGGTTGGCTTTTACTAAAGTTTAAGTTGAAGAGAACCTCGTTCTCTTTTTTGGACTGACATTTCTCTCCAGTGAAGTGCCTTCAATCTCTGGCATAAAGGGGCTTGGCCGTGATAGGTGTAGGTAGCGGATTTTTGGGGAAGAGGTTCATTACTTAGTGTGCTAAGTGTTTCTCGACAGAATAGGAGTGTGTTTGTTTTGTAGGTAAAAGTGCTCGAGGACCTATGTCCAAGCCTGTAGCTCATATCAACTCTCGTACTTGCGGAGGCGCTGGATCATATACAGCTACTTATAGGTGGTTTGAAGGAAGTCTAATGGTACAAGCGGCTGAGTCAAATGGACATATTCATTTTATGAGTCAAGCATAGGAATTGTAATGTGTGTGGGTGCTTGTCTAAGAGAGCTTTATATTGCGGTTTTCGTCGGTTCTTCGGTTTTTTGGTCTACTAGGTTGGGTTTAGATTCCTCTTGTTGGTGCCTGTATTTGTTTAGTTATTCTTAGTGGCACTAGTTTGTTTGGGTCCTTTTGATTTGTGTAGCTGTATTCCTTGTATCAGTGTACCTTGTGTGTTGTATATGGGTTGAAACACTTCTAAAGTGCATCTTTCTATTTATTTATTTTTTATTGTTAAAAAAAATTATATATGATTAAAATACTTGTAATGACGTAAAGGTTATAACATCTTTATTTTTAAATGAATATATTAATTATTTTATCTTTATCTTAAAATATGAATTTAAAATATTAAATTTTAATTTTTAAAATATTTTATATTTTAAATAAAATTAAAATATTAAAAAACAAATAAAATAATTTTAAATAAACATTATGATTAATATTAGTGTTAGAAAAATATTAAATTTTTTATAAGCATTTATATTTCTATTAATTTTTATGTTTCTCTAATTAAAAATAAGAAGAATGAGATTAAATTATTTTTATATTAATCTTAATAAATTTATTAATATTTTATTTATTTTAAATTATTTGAAATTATTTAAAATACTTTATAACGAAAAAATTGTTTAAGTTAAAATTGTGAAAAAAAAACCTGAAAATTTTAAAATTTTGAAAAGATAACTTAAAATTATAAAACTTTAAATTTTTATAAAAAATTAAAATTAAGATAATGTATTTAAATATTGTTTAGTCAATTGACATTAAGATAGATTAAAAAATGGTAGTTTTATATACTTTTCTTAACTAAATATTTTATAACAACAATAATTATATTTTATCTTTTTTTTAATTTATATTAGTTAAGGTTTTTTAAGAAAACATTGATGATGAGAGTTTTTTTTAAGTAATATTGATCGAGATTATTTATCTATTAACATTGATTACAATCTTACTTTTAGTAACATTGACATTAATATTTTTCTGTGTTAAAAAGTTTTACCAACGATAACATGACTAATTTTTAATTATAGTATTGATATATCTTTTAATGATGATTTTATTTTAATTAAAATATTTTGTTTAGAAAACATTGTTACGATGTTTGTAACGTGTAACACGACATATTTTATATATATATATATATATATATATATTGGAAAATTAGAGCGTAATGTTGATATATGGATGGAAAAAAAATTAAAAGAATAAGAGATTGTCTAAGAGAGCGTAAGTTAATAATAAATTCATCATATATAATGTCTTGTTTTTAGTAATTAAGATTAACATATAGTATTATTTTTTACAGGATTTCCTAGCATAGTAGAGTTCACACAAGAGTTTTGTGTACATAGGACATGATATATTAATGATAGCTATTGGCACTGAAAAACACACCCTAGTCGTATCCGGACTGTTGGGTTTGGTGTGGGGTGAGACAGTATTTTGGAACAACTCTCTGTTTTAGCTCGTATGTGAGTCCACAGTTGATGGAGGAGCTAACCGCTCAGCTAACACAAAGGCTCAGACCTCAACTGACCGAGCAAATTAAGGCACAAGTCATAAATGAATTAAGACATGATGTAGTACCACTGCTAAGGACGAGGAGGAGGATACAAATACTGATCTTTCCTATTGGTGTAAGTTATTTATTGGAGGAGATCTTCCTCTTCTGGTGGCGATTGGGAGAATGTACCCTGCAACTTTGAAAATTTACATTGTGTCACTTCAAGATGATTTTGCTAGAGTGGTCGGTGAAGAAGTTAGACAAGCAAATGCCAAGGTGTCAGTGCCCATATCAGAGGTTAGATTTGTGGGAGAGGCACTTGGTACATTTATTGTGTGACTTACACATCTCTTTAAGGCCATTTAAAAAAAACATCAGGTATATTGTTAATTTCTCTTCATGTTATTTAAATTGATACTTAATGTTATTTAGATTGATACATTTTGTTATCTTGCTTACAAGACCGTGGGAGGAAAGAGAAATCACCAATTGTTGGTGATTTAAGTCCTAAGTCTCAACCACTCTAGGCAAATGTTAATCCAATTTAGGAGTTGGTTAGGATTTCCCCATGATTTATTTGAGTCGGCTTGTGTCATTCTTTGGAATGAAACAATCTTTGGGAAGAATGACACAATCTTTGGTATGGACAATGGTGGTCATCCAGGGAAATCAATTGCTCAACATTGTAGTCATTCAGTTATGGATGATGTAAGTATACTTTTAAATATACACATTTTTACATTTTATTTCATGAAATATGTTTCATGAAACACTTTTACTGATATTGATATTAACAATATAGGTACATAAATCAATTAATTTCCAGCACAGGAAATCCTGATATTTATGTATTCCTTGAGCCACAAAGCATATAGAAGTTTGGAAATAAGAAAAATGGAGTGTCAAACCTATATACAAAGATAGAATCAAGAATCTAGAAAGAAAATTTAATTGGCTCTTATTATTCATCCATAAGTTACACATATTTACATTTACATTTTAAGTAATTCAGAGAACATGAGTAATGAATTAACTATTTTAGACCCCATTGGCAACTGATGCTTATCTGTCCTGCGAACAACACTGTTGTCTGATTTTGTTCATTACATCACAAGCCAAATTCATATATGAAGACGGTATACAAAGGTATGATTTAATTAAAAAGTTATGCATTATTGTTGCTTGTATAATATAATGTAATGTAAGTTACTAATCGTCTTTATTTTTAATGCAATTAATATTTGTAATGTACTTGGCAGGAGATCTACATCCACATCACATAACCATTTGAACTTATTAAATTTGTTTTTCAATTATTTAACAATTTAACTTTGATGAAATTGTAATGTTACTAGCAACAAGAAAATTGGGAATGTGGATACTATGCGATGCATTAGATGAAGACCATAGTCCATGTCATGATCACTGACTCTTGGAACTAAGTATGAAAATGTTTAAATAATATACAATTATCTTAAAGTTTCATATGATGACGAGTAATAACATTATTTCCCTATTTCAACTTTTTTTCATATATAGCCATTGAACAGTCAAACATTAAAAGAATTTTGCAAAGAATGGGCAAGATACTTTATTACAATTAGAAATAATAACTCATAGCATATAGTTTTAGAAGTACATATATTAGATTGTTAGTTAATTAACATTGTTAATAATATTGATGTTAGAAATTATAATTTATACATAGGGTTAAGTGTACATATATAAATGTTAGTTTTGATATTGTAAATAATATTATTGATGTTAACTTGATTATATTTACATAGGTTATAATTTTGGTTAAAATACTATGTTTTATAGTTGTCGTTGAATGTGAATATATATTGAAATTCTAACTAGAAATCTGGTTTGGTTTCGAAAAAAATTTTACAGGCGTAAGGAAAATAACATTAAATGAAGTGGATTTTTTTTTAAAAAGAAAAGAACAACACATATTACTTCGGTTATCATCTTAACCAATGTAAAAAAAACACATACTATATCTTAACCAACAAGCTATGAATAGTAGCTACCACATACATCTAACAGATATGAAAACAAGCAATCAAAAACCCAACATGAAGTGATTTACTCTGTTGACCTAAGTGGTTCAATGAAGAGAGCTTTCGCATACATCTAGCATATATGAAAACAAGCAATCAAAACCCCAACATGAAGTAATTTACTCTGTTGACCTATGTGGTTCAATGAAGAAGGCTTTGACATACATCTAATAGATATGGAAACCAGCAATTAAAACCCAACACCAAGTGGTTTACTCTATTGACCTGAGTGGTTTAATGAAGAGGGTTTTGACATACATCTAGATGATATGGAAATCAACAATCTAAAACCCACCACCAAGTAGTTTACTCAGTTGACCTAAGTGGTTCAATGAGGAGGGCTTTCGTATACATCTAGCAAATATGGAAACCAACAATCTAAAACCTAACAACAAGTGGTTTATTTTGTTGACCTAAGTTGTTCAACGAGGAGGGCTTTCGCATACATCTAGCAGATATGGAAATCAACAATCTATTACAACCACCAAGTGGTTTACTCTGTTGACCTAAGTAGTTCAATGGGATGGCTTTCGCATACATCTAGCAAATATGAAAACCAACAATCTAAAACCCAACAACAAGTGGTTTACTATGTTGACCTAAGTTGTTTAGTGAAGAGGGCTTTCACATCCATCTAGCAGATATTGGAAACCAACAATTTAAAACCAATCACCAAGTGGTTTACTTTGTTGACCTAAGTGGTTCAGTGAAAGGGCTTTCGCATACATCTAATAGGCATGGAATCTAACAATCTAAAACCCACCACCAAGTGGTTTACTTTGTTGACGTAAGTGGTTCAATGAAGAGGGCTTTTCCATATATCTACCACAAATATGGAAACCAACAATCTAAAATCCAACAAGTTGTTTACTTTGTTGACCTTGGTGGTTCAGTGAGGAGGGCTTTCGCATTCATCTAACAGATATGTAAACCAACAATCTAAAACCAACCACTAAGTGGTTTACTCTATTGATCTAACTGGTTCAATCGGGAGGGTTTACGCATACATCTAGCAGATATAGGAACCAGCAATCTAAAACCCAACAACAAGTGGTTTACTTGGTTGACCTAAGTGGTTCAACAAGGAGGGTTTTGACATATATCTAGCAAATATGTAAAACTAACAATATAATGAGTTCGTGTTTCATCTAAAGACCAAAAAAATACACTTTTATATTGTTTTCTTTGGAAAACCCTAATCCTTATCTTGTATGACACAAGACGCACCTTAAACCTTGGAATAACTCTTCCTTCTTTGCTTCAGCACCAACCATCATTGGTAACAACACTGAACTTTGTCAAACGCAAACACATTGTAACTCACTCAGTAAAAATCTTAAATTTCAAAAGCTCGTTCTCCGTTCTCTCTCCTAATGAGATGATGATAGTTTCCTTCTCAAATTTTGACACTCATTTCATCGTCCAAAATAACAAATTGAACCTCACAACAAGACAAAACTTTGCTACATAAGATAAGTGAAGAAATAAAGTTTTCACTCTTGACAATTCAAAAAAACCCAAGCCACGTGACGGTGTCAAATAGAAATAACTTTCTCACTAGTATCAATGTATTATTATCCATTTTTTTTTTCAGTTTTAATATATTTAAAAAAAAATCCATTTTGAAATAAATTAGAAGTGGCTCAAGAAATTGGAAGGTACAAGAAACTCTAATATGATATTTAATAAATGAGTTTTATTAAATTATTTGAATTGAAAAAATTATATCATGAAAGAAATTTATGATTCGAGAGATTCAAGAGATAATTATTTTTAGGATAAAAAAATATGGATTTGTAAGTAGAGTTAAAGACATGCTTTAAGTAAAATTTATTTAAAATATAATTTAGTAAAAGTAAAAAATAAAAAATAAAAGTGTGTTTTATGAGATTTTTAAAAATTTTATTATTGAAGTAAAACTTGATATTTTAGGTGACATTATGGTAACTAGTACAAGTATTGGGAGATAACATAAGGGATTTGAAAAATATATTTTTGTAAAATTCCACGTTAAAGACGTCAAAGAATTGACATTTCACTTCAGATAAAAATTCAAAATAAAATATATAAAATTAATTAAAAATATAAAATATTGTAATTTGAATATCAACTTTCACTTGTTAATAGTTGATATATTTTAAAATGGAATAAATATATCAGTAAAATAAAATTAAAAATAATTAACAAAAATTCTAAAAAACACTAAATATGTACTTTGTGCAAAATTCTTACTAATAAAATTTCTTCACTCTAAAGTATAAATTCTAAATACACAAGTAAAATTATATATATATATATATATATATATATATATATATATATATATATTAAAATTATAAATATATAGTAAATCTGTCTAACTTGTGGTCGAACAAATATTGGATTAAAATAATAAATTCAAAGATTAATTATTTATTAATTATCTAAATTCGGGAACCAAATTTATTATTCAATGTATATATTTGACTCTCACAACACTAGGTAAAAAAAAAAAAACCTACGAATTATACAGAGTCTTTTTAGAAAATTCAAAAATCTTGAACCTTCCCTTTGGTTTTGCTTTATTTGGTAATGAGTACTCGAACCCCCTCACCGTTAAAAAAACTTCAAATTGGAATCTTTGATCTGAACTTCCTATCTTTATGTGATGGTCATTCACTTTTTATTGTTTTGTACTAGAAAAAGAGTTCTTTGTTTCAAGATTTAGGCTTTGTTTGGTTGAAGGAGTGGATTTGAGGGAATGAATTTAAAGAGATTTGAGTGGATTGTGTGTGGATGGTAGGGTTGTTTAGATTAATAGATAGATGATAAGATTTGAGGAGATTGATTATGAAAGTTTGAGAATGATTTGATAGATGTTATAGATTTGTTTTAATTTTTTTAATTGATATATTTTTGAAATTACTAATTAATCCTTGTGGACAATAAAAATCTTAAACCCACTTAAAGGGATATTTTGTAATTTCCAAAGTTATGACCCACTTATAAGGGTATTTTGTAATTTCCGCGTCATTTATGAGGGTTATTTCCTAATTTCAAGTTACATCCCTTCAAACCTCTTCAGATCATCAAAGATATCATCCTGCAAATCCCTTCTTATCCATCCTCTCAATTCAGGTCAACCAAACAGCCTTCATCCCTCAAATCCACCCTCTTATACACACTAAATCCATCCAAATTGGTTAAACTATACTGGTTTGTCTATTCTTGTTGTGATCCTACATGATTCCAAAAATGTGTAAAAGGTGTTAAACAGTGAATAATTTTATCTTTCCATTTCAATGGCGAACTTTGGCATTTCTGTTTCCTTAAGTTAACTTTCTTATTATTCACAATATTATTTTTTTCTTGTGTGACGATAGAAACTAGAAATAGGTCAACCTCATGTTTGGTTAAATTTCAAACAGATTTTTTTTTCTGATTTCTCTCTTAGAAACAAAAGCGTGAGAGAAAATCTTGAGCTTCAAGTTGCACTCAAAAAGTATGAAACCTCTAAACACTTATATTCTCAGGGCAGAAATTCTTTAATAGTTATTTAATGTCTAATATAGCAATTACATTATTTGATTAGTGCATGTGTGAATATGTGCTTCTGGTGGTTGGTTTTCTGATGCTTTGCTTTGATGTGGACATAGACATTGCTAAAATTTTGGTGATGGATTGCTCTACTCCTGAAAAAAAAAAGTGGCAAATGATGAGGCAAAGTGTTATTCTCTTTCAAGGAAGCCTCGGATTCTAGTTGGTTGTTGTGGTTGTGTTGAAGCTGCAAGATTTAGGAGTGTTTGTGAATGTTTAGTAGAGTGGACAGAAATAAGGGCAGTTGTCACAAAAACATCTTTGCTTTTCATTCCTAAACAACCAATTTCCAATAATGTAATAATATAGTGTGATGAGGATGAATGGAACTCTGGGAAGAAGATAGATGATCCTGCTCTTCACCTTCAACTTCGTGTATATATTATTATATTAGAATTTCCACGAAGTTGAAGGTGAAGAGTAGGATCATCTATCTTTCTCTTAGAATTTCATTCATCCTCATCACAATATATTATTATATTATTGGGAATTTTTTGTTTAGGAATGAAAAGCAAAGATGTTTTTGTGACAACTGCCCTGCCCACTCTACTAAATGTTCACAAATATTCCCAAATCTTGCAGCTTCAGCACAACCACAGCAAACAACTAAAATGCGAGGCTTCCTGGGAAGAGAACAACACTCTGCCTCATCATTTGCCATTTTTTTTTTTTCAGGACTAGAGCAATCTATCACCAAGATTTCAGCAATGTTTATGTCCACATCAAAGCAAAGCATCAAAAACCACCATCACAAGCACATATTCACACATGCACTGATCAAATACTATAATTGCTATATCAAACATTAAATAACTGTTAGAGATTTTCTACCCTGAGAATAGAAGTGTTTAGAGGTTTCATACTTTTTGAGTGCAGCTTGAAGATCGTTCTTATTTCTAACAGAGAAATCAGAAAAATCTGTCAAAAATTTAGCTATATATACAAAACACAAGCATCAGGTCGACCTGTTTCTAGTTTCTACCGTCACCACAAGAAAAAAGAACATTGTGAACACTAGGAAAGTTAACTTAAGAAAACAGAAATACCAAAGTTCGCCATTGAAATGGAGAGATAAAATTATTTACCATTTTAACACCTTTTACGCATTTTCGAAATCATGCAGATCACAACAAGAAGAGACAAAACTACATCTTGAAACGAACGAATTCATTTTCTAGCACAAACAGCAAGAAGTGAATGACCCATGATTGAAAATCGCATAAAGATAGGAAGTTTCAATCAAAGATTCTAATTCGAAGCCTTTTGAAGGGGTGATGGGGTTCGAGTACTCATCACCAAAGGGAAGGGAAATAAGAGAAAGAATGAAAGTGAAGAAGAAGTTTCGTCACCTTGTAAGCTATCTCAGACGATTCAAGACTTTTCTTTTTTCCCTTTACCGTAGAGTGTGAATCAGAAGAAGAACAGAGATGATGCAGGTTCAAAGATTTTTGAATTGAGTAATCATAATTTGACACTCTAGGTGTCAATACATTCATTTCACACTTCTATGCGTCAGAAAAAATATAATATTTTATTGTGAGATATTTACGTGTCATTTGTTCTTATTTTCTCTCCTCTCTCATCTTTTTCTCTCCCTTATCTCTCTCCTTTCTCTTCCTTTTTTATTTGATGAATAATCTTTCATTCCTTTTTCTTTGTTCACCTTTCACTTTCATTGACTTTTACATGTATTGTTTTTCACTGTGTCGTCATATTTTGAAATAAATATATTAATTATTTTATTTTTATCTTAAAATAGGAATTAGAAAAACTTAAGTTTTAATTCATATTATTAAATTTTCATTTTAAAAGTATTTTATATAAGATTTCAACTTTAGAAAACAAAGTGATTTTAAAAGAAAAATATTGTGACTAAATAAAATAAAAATAATAATGATTACAATAAATAAAATAATAATAGCAATATATTGATATTATGAATAAAACATATTTATGAAATATAAAAAATTATATATATTATTTAAAAAGAAAATAATAATATTAATAAAAATAAAATATAATTAACTAATTATTATATATATTGTTAAAAATAAAATTCTAATTAATAAAAAAAGAAAAAAAATATAAGAAGATAATATTGTATTTAATGTAATGTAAACATTACTTTTTAAAAAAAAAAATAAGAATAATAGATTTTTCATTAAATGAAAAGAAAGAGCTTGGAGAAAGAAGAGAGATAAAGAGGAGAGAGGAGGAAGAATAAGAATAAATGGATACCTCACAATAAAATATTACTTTTTATTACACATAAGAGTGTCAAATGAATGTATTGACATACACCAATGTTAAAATATCATGACTCTTTGATTTTTCTCAGAAAACTTTATAATTCGCAGGTTTTTTTACCTTGTTTTGTGAGAGTCAAATATATACACATTGAATAATAAATTTGGTTCACGAATTTAGATAATTATTCAATGATTAGTCTTTGAATTTATTATTTTAATCCAATATTTGCTAGACCACAAGATAATTAAATCAAATATAAAGTTTTCCTATACTTTTGTAGGTATTCACTATTCGGGATGACCTCTTGCAATAGACAAGAAAGGTTGCTTATAATTTTGGCTTTGTTATCGTTACATTAAGATCGGGTATGCAACGAGGAAGGAAGGAAGATGTACGTATTCTTAAGAGGTAAATACAAATTATACAAAAAGGATTTACAAGTCACTAACAGTGCAAGACGGAAATGTGAGTATCAGTAAAAGTGGCGAATGACAAATTGCAGAATTACTTTGTGTTCCTCATAATCATGACTTGATAAATACGTTGATAGGTCATCTATATATTGATAAGTTAACGATCAATGCTTGTTGATATGACCAAGAATTCAGTGAAGCCTATAAATATTTTGCTAAAATAAAGGAGCATAATGAGAAAAATTAACCACTATAAAGCAAGCTTATATCATAGATCAGACCGAGGTCCTAGAACTGAAATGCAACAATTCTTTGTCTACAGATCTCGTATCTAGCACGAACAAAACCTCCTTAGCCTGATAACTCAACCATAACTTTTATATGTTCATGTAGAAATCCTTACTTATTCACTTGTCTACCATGTGAGACCAACTTCAACTCACCACGATTCTATAATTGTCAATGAATATGATTTTAGCATTTGCAATGCATAACATAAAAATTTAAATGTATCTATATGAACATAATTACTTACCACTTCATTCCATAATTGTCGAGCAGTTTGTCTCTCTTAACTAGCAAGCGACGACCTATCTATTGGCCCTCCGAGATAGTCATCATCATCCACCACATGCGCCTCCTCAACTAATAAATTTTCTTCTGCATGATCATCTTCAACAATATTACCATAATCACTCCGCTCTCTTCATCTAATAAACATAATTAGTCATACACGATCTATTTGAAAACTACCTCCTATAGTTCTAATTATGATTATCTACATATACATAAACAAAATTAAGATTATATTTTTTATTATAAGCAAAACCCTTTAACCTTTATACCAGAAAAAATTGTCATGCCCAACAGAACAAATAAGTTTTGAATGTAACTCACGGCCAACATGAACATTCGAAATAACTAGTTTATTACATGATTGATTAGACTATGATAAATGCCAAATTCCTCAGAAAGATATCCGAAACTGAGTTTTCTCTCAAAGCATCTTCATGCTAAAATTTTTATTTGGATTTTTAATTATCTTGTTATTGTCACTCAGGATTTAGGAACACTATTTAGCTTTCACATTATATTCTTAAATTGTTTAACTTTAAAAAGCCAACATAACCATCTGCCATTAAGTAAACAACCCCCTGTTGGCTACAATTGGGTAGCTAATGACGCTTCATGAGCACAATGCAGGGTCTTATTACTTACTACAAAGTAAAGAAGCACTGCTCACTATGACCAAATCAAATATGATCACACTATTCAAGTACTCAATTCAACTGATAAAAGATCAAAAAGAGCCAAGATTCCAGTCTTCAATCCTGACTAACCAAAATCCCTACTTACACCATAATGGTCAAAATTGCTAGTTCTGGATTACCTACTTCTTTTACTGCATCTTTAACTCATAAAAAACTCTCACAGTTGAGTAAATGGTAGAAGGTTCAGCCATTGCTCCATGCTCAGGTTCCCCATTAGCTGACCTATGTGTGACAGGTGGGATGAGAGAGATACCAAGCTCATCAATGGCAATGCAATGCCGTTCTGTGAAAGGATTTTTCCACATAATAGAGTTCATGGCTGGTGCAACAAAAAGTGGCTTGCTGTAGTCCCATGCTCTTACCATACATGTCAGAAGATTGTCACATAACCCTCCCACTATCTACAACAACATATTTCTGAGTGAGAAATAGAATAACAGGCAAAGGAAACTGCAAATGATATACTAAAAATAGAACCATGCACGCAGACTTATACAAGATGTAAGCATCAGATTCGTTTTCTATCGTTAAGTGAGCAGAAATTTTATCAATCTTGTATCCTACTGTTAGATGAAGATAAGTTCACATAAAGGATGTGTATTATAAGTTGGATATAAGAAATAACGTATGAATCATTTCAACTTCATTTTAACAGTTCCAATTTTGACTAAATGCAGAAATGTGTCACATATCCTATAAACAAAGTCTTTTCGATTTCATGGATCACACAACGTCATTCCTAATCATAGTGATGTTTTATTTAATAAAAACTGCATTTTCTCTCTCACAATGAATACATTCTATTTATCAACAATGGAGAAGATCTAAATCCATGCATGTCATTGAACATTACATGATGATCAGGAACTTACATATATTCTAATTATCACATGGCACTGCAGAGAGAAAGAGATAAAAGCAGTCAAGTTCGTCAGTTTAATTACCTTACCAAGAGTATTTGCTGACAATGGAGCAATGACCATTATTTCAGCCCACTTAGTAAGCTCAATATGAACCACACGATCACCGATCCTTTTCCAACAGTTCCAGTCATTATCATCCCAAAATACATGAACCTCCTTAGGAAATGTTTGTTCAGAAATAAAACGCAAGGCTGATTTTGTGACAACTGCTCTTACGTCTGCCCATTCTGCAAAACAACGGCAAATATGTCCAAATTTTACAGCAGCAACACTTCCACAAGCAGCAAGTAGTACCCGAGGCTTCCTCCGAATAGAACTCCCTGTCAGGGCTTTGGCCTTTTTACTTGCGGGATCAGAGCAATCCATCACCAACAATTTCAACAATATCTATCTCCACATTAAAGCAGAGTATTAGAAAACCAACCATCACAAACTCATATATTCCCATGTTCATCTCTTGAGAATCAGAGTTTAGGCTTAGGATGCATATTTGTCATATTGGGAGCACATTTAATACCAAACCACCTCTTGATGAAGGGAAAGAAAATTCATTTTTGCTACATAATCATAATCACAGCCTCACAAATATGTTAAAACATATACAGCATTTATCAGGGTCCCCATTAACCGCATCAACAAAGTCACAATTTTTTAAGCATACAATATTTCCACCGAGAGAGAGAGAAAGAGGGACTTGAGGATCAATAATTTCGCTCATACTCTTGTTTCTATAAAGTAAAAGAAAAAAAAGTTGTCAGAATTTGATTGAATTGTTTCTAGTTCCTACTATTCCATACAAGAAAAAAATTGAAAAAGAAAATCACATATACCACACCCAATCGTCAAGAGAGAGAGTTTTGTCGGTAAAAAACATTTTGACCATAAAAGAGTGGATAACGTAAGAAAACAGGAATAACAAAATTGAGTCCAGTCCAAGATAAACCAAAGAAGATTTGATTGCACGTAAAAATGAAGGAAATGGTCCCATTTAACACCTTTTACAGCGTTTTCAGAAACAATTCATGATCAAACACAAAAGAATGTAATCTTGAAGCAGACGAATTCATTCTCTCATGCACACCGCTCACAGAAGAACTGCATGACCCGTGATTGATAATCGCACAAAGAATGCACATTCCGATCAAAGACTCGATTTTGAAGCTTTGAATGTTGATGGGGTGCACCAGAATTCGCCACCAAAATGACGCAAAACCAGTTGGAAGAAAAAGAAAGCAAAGAAGTATAAGAAAACAAAAGAATGAGAGTGAAAAACAACGTTTCTCACCCAGTGAACTACGTATCTGTGACTATTGACAAATCTATCTTTCTCCTTCTCGCGTGATGCGAATCAGAAGAAGAACAGAGAGACCTGCAAGTTCAAGATTTTTGAATTTTCTCTGAGGAACCTACGAACTGCGCTTTTGTTGTGAGAGTCAAACATCTATATTGGTTGGACCTTGCAAGGCATAAACCCAAATTAAGCCCAAACTTAAAGAGAGCACTTCTTCACTTTTTTTCTAACAGAATATTATTAATTTTAAAATTTATATAAATATGCTCATCATAAATTAAAAGTTGAGATCTATAAAAAATATTTTTTATATTTCTAAAATTTATATAGCACATTGAAATTTAAAAATTGAGATCCAAAAAATTGCGCGGTTTTTAATAAATATTAACTTAGTGATGAAAAAAAAAACTTTTAACTTGTTACTGAAATAAAGTGCAACACAATTAGTTTATAAATGTTTTTTTATTAAATTAATTATATTAAAATTTACTTATTTTAAATAATAGAATTTATTATTCATATTTTCATAAATTTTTAGCTGAAATTAAATAATTAAGTTTATATTTACTAATTTTTATTACTTAAAAATATATAATATTTTACCTCTCCGCCATGACAAACTTTGGTGAGTCGTGGTAAATTAAAAATTTGATTGTAAAGCAGGTTGACACACTTATTCAAAATTCAACTTATCATTAATAGTTTTAATAAGTTATTCAAATTTCGACTTATGATTCATCATTTTACTAAATTAGGTTAACGGCCTATCTAATTGTATCTAACATTTATTTCCAAGTAGAATATATAGTATTTTTTTTCCAAAATATATAGAAACACATTTAAAACAATCACATTGTAATCAGATTTAAAATAGGCTTAATTTAAATTATTAGCCTAATTAGTTGATACAAAAATGGAGTTGAAGTGTGAAAATTTAAGTTTAATTTATCTTAACCAAACAAACTTAAATTTCTATGGGCTGCAGTAGGTTGATCAGCTAGCTTATGGGCCATGTTTTTTGCTTAAATAAGTGCAACTCACAAATGATTAATAAACGAGTTTGCTAATATATATTTTATTTTAATTCTAGTATTATCTTGTACATTGAGTTCTATTTTTAAGTTCTAGCACTCCTTTGTTTTACCGTTAATAAATTTTATTTTATTTATTATATAATGATAAAAGTGACATCTTATATGCTTTTATCTTACTTTAAAATAATTATTTTTTTATTAAAAGATAATTTATTTTGATAGTTTTTTAATTTTCTATGTTTAAGAAAGTGGGTGGGCCATGGGCCAACATGTTTAGAACATGTAGTGGGTTAGAGTTGACTGGTTCTTCCGGCACCTCCAAGTTTTCTTGGGACATCTCTAAATTTTCAAAAAAGGCTAAGTGTGTCGTTTATAAAATGATGTTTCTGTTTTTTGGTTAAATAAAGTAATGTAACAATGAAATTGGAGGTGGTTGGGAAGAAGATGGATGTGTGAAGATGGGTGGACGGTGAGCTGTAGTGATTGGTGGCATTCTGCGGCGGTGGGCGTTCTTGGTGGCGGCAGACGATTACGAGTGCGACAGTGCAGCAGAACAGTGATTTGTAATTTGGGGTGGATGTACGAAATGAGTTGTGAAACAGAACTTTCCAAAATTATGCTATGGATCTGCAGTACAGTTGTGGAATGTCCTGTAACTCGTATTTCCTGCTAAATGAGTTGCGAAACGGAGCATTCCGCAATTGTACTGCGGATCCGTAGCACAGTTGCGGAATCCTCTATTCTGCAACTCATTTCGTAGGTCCATCCCCAAATCGCAAACCACTTTAAATCCCTCCAAATATTCTACAAATCCAAAAATACATCATACATACCTCAAATAATCATCAACAGACCTTAGCTTGGAGGTGGCGCTGCACAACAAAAATTGAGACATGTGGGTTTTAGGGTTCAAGGGCATTTTAGTTTTCACAGACAAAATTTAAAGGTAATTTGATCAAAAATGAAAATTTTTGGGGAGTCCCAAGAAGTGCTTGGAAGTGTAGGAATGTCGTTAGAGTAAGCTTAAATTTGGGCTCTTTCTTCCTATTGTTGGATTACTTTCAATCCTCTTAATTGGCAATTAGTTCTTGCACCCCATCAAATACTTCCTAGGCTCTATTAAATTTTCAAAATCCAATTATGTTCTTGAGAGTTTTATATGAAAGAAGTGGTGCATTGTGGTTGATGTTGGACTAAGGTAATTCCGGTAGAGGCAGTGGGAGTAGGTGGTGGTGCTTTTCTCCGACAACTTGTTGCGAAGGAGTTTGGGTTGTTTTAGAGATAATGGAAGGTGGTGTGGGTAAGTTCTGAGTTTTTGTTTGCACTGAGATACGTTACAGGCTTTCAAAAATTGAGTTCTGAAAGTCATTTGGGAGGTGTAGGGTGTGTTTCGGAAAAGATTTTCCAAAAGTCAATAAGTTCATTGTAAAAGATTACTTTTCGAAAGTCCAAAAATACATTCTGGAAAGAGTTTTCCAAAAGTTAGAAAATAAATTCCGAAAAGAGTTTTTCAAGAATGGGGGATGACAATTATATTTTGAAAAAGGCATTTCATAAGTATATTTTTGCATTTCGAAAAGAGATTTTTGGAATTGTATTTTGCATTCTAAAAAGAGTTTTCCGAAAGTGTATTTTTACATCCAACGGGGCACTTTTGTCTTTTCCCATCAGTGATGGGTGTATGAAGTAAATGATAGAATGTAAGAAGCAACTGCTCTCTTAATTTCTTCATATATTTTTATATATTATTTTCTTCATATATTTCTATATAAGAAGTACTAAATGTCCAAATTATCCTTGTGAGTCATAATTTTATTTCTTTTACTTACACTTTTATATTAAAGTAAGCCTCATTGTGTGTTGTATGGAATTTGTTTTATTCTTCATGTTGTGATTGTTGCAGTTATGTATCTTCCGAGCATCTTAAAGTAAGAACATCTTAAAGTAAGTCAATTGTTCTTCTTTTCATGTGTTTGCATATTTATAGTTTTATTGGAAGATTTTGATTGTTCAATTTAGGATAATAATATAGATTAACCAATTTGAAAGTCTTTTTCCATACTATATGATATATAATGGCCTTTTGGATTGCATAATTTAAATTGGTTTTATAAACGTTTGCAATAATTTGGATTGTATAATCAAAGTGCATTTTTAAATGCATTTTGAAATTATATAATCCAAACATTAGGATTGTATAATTCATAATATATTTTTATGTTGTTTTCTAATGTATTATATTTTATCTGGGATAGACATGACTAGGACAACGAGTGGTGTCTCTCTAATGAATAAGTGCTACAAACATACAACCTTTATTTATTGGATAGACATTTTGGACCTTGTGATGTGGATTGTGTAAATAATAATTATGCATTTACTTTAGAGTGTATAATATGAAAACATTTCTAAAGGACTAGTGGATATCTCCTTGTTGACAACCTATAATGACTACATTGCAAAGACTTTATACAATGGTGTGGTATAAAAGAAAATTTGTTGAATTGACATGTTGATGATGCGGTAAGAAAATAGTATTTGGTATAACATGTTGAATATTATTTTGTATGTTCATGAGAAGTTAAAAATGATATCTCATGGATCAAAGGCGACTAAATTTAGGGTCCTAAATAAGTATATGAAAACTATAATAAAGAATTGATCAATTGATCTTTTGTGGTACTAGTTATGAGATAATGGACAATGAAAAATTATATAAGTTTTTGGAGAAGTGATACAGAAGACTAACAACTTCCATCTACTAATTGGTGAGAGGGACATCACACTTGATTACTTGTTGAAACATTTGTATTTGTTCACTATTATACAACTTAATAATATAATTTTTCCTAACTAATTATTTTAAAGTTGAAGAACATTTTATTATATTAACTTATTTTATATCAATAAAATTACTTTACTTTAAATTTATAATTTATTACACTTTTACTTTAAATTTATAATTTACTACACTTTTGTCAAATAAAATATTAATTTTTCAATAAAGTATATTACATTTTGAAACAATTCATTAATAAGTTAAAAAAATCATATTATATCATTCATAAGCTAAAAACAATTTTTTAGATTAAAAATAAGTAAAAAAATTGTATTTTGAATTGCTAAATCTAGACACCATCATTGTATTTATGAATTAAATGTTTTAAAAATGTCTTAGGAATTCTCTAAAAGGAAAAACTGAAACATATAATTCTAAATTGTATAATGACAAAATTCTTGAGTGTAATACTTTTTTAGGTTGTATAATTTTGAACTTCATAATTTATAATTATAAATTTTATGGACTGTATTTAGCCTATATTTCAGATTGATTAATAAAAAAATATAAATATACTTTTATTATTACTCAAGAATAAAACGTAGAATTTACTTCAATACTTAGTTCTAAAAATCATAATAAAGACATATATTGTAATAAAATAAAAAGAGAAACTATTTCAAAAAATAGCTGGTTAGGAAAACTAAGGTTTTTAGAAATCTTTCCAGAACTGTGAGACGAACAAATTGTTCTTAATGGTTTTTCTAACCTGGATCGATTCATCCCACTTTCTGTTATTTGAAATCGCAGGTGAAAAGAATTTTAACAACTTTTAAGACATAAGGTTTCCAAAAATAAAACAAATTTCAACACCCTTCCATAAAAAAAAATAAAATCCACAATCAATTCAATTTCACTCTAGTCTGAAATTCTTGTTTTGCAATGACAGATGACATTACGGTATTTAGTTTTTCAAAAAATCAATTTCAGAACAAATTGAACAATACTCAGAAATTGAAGATTCTATAATGAATTTTATATACTCATAATCTTCATTCAGTATTAACACAAGAATCTCCAAGGAAAATAAGAATTTTGAATTACCCAGTTGAGATTATATATTCACAATTGCTTTATTAGTTTTCTAGAAGGGCGTTCCATTCTTTCTATAATGGTATTTTTAAAAGGGTAGTTGAAATTAATTAAGAACAACTCTATCATTTCATATTTTTGGGAATGCAGCAGGTAGAAATTCCTACAAGAAAAGAGAACCTTATATTACATGAATAGGTTGAATTGACCCAAATTTGCATTGGTACATATCAATGTTTGTGGGTACCACAAATATTAATGACACGACATGGTTGAAGATTAAAACAAATATTAAATAATGAAATTATATTTTAATTAAATATATGATATTATACTATAGTAAAGATCTTAATCTAATAAGATTATTAAAAGGGAAAATCCAGAGCAAACAAAAAGATAAAGTTGAACCGGTGGTGGTTTGACTGGACCGGATCATACAAGGCCAGAGTTGAGTAATATGGTTAAGAAAAGGAACATGGGGTAAAAGCATAGCAGACAGCAATAATCAATTACATAGCTGCAACAACCAACAGAGGCAGCACCAACCTCCTTCTTTCTCTTCTATTCTCTTCTCTTCTTTTTCTCTCTCGCGCCCAATTCGCCTTCTTCTCCTCCATCTACAATTCACTCTCTCTCTACTTTCTCTCTCCACACTTTCATTTCCGTCGAATCTTCGATCGGAACCGGCGATTGAACCGAACGCCACTCCGCGCCGGAATCTTCTAGAAGGTACGCCAAACTATGACCTCTATTTCCTTCTTCTTCGCTTTTCCTGTATCTGAAGCAGCAATGCCGGTTTCGTTGCGATCCGTGCGTTTTCTTTCATTGACTTTTCAAGCTTCGATCGAATCGTGCGCGAATGCGCTGATGTAGCGGAGAGATCTGCTGTTTCTCGATCTGTTTTCGCAATGCGAGGCGATCCGAGTTGATTCGATTGCTTGAGTTTGTGTTCGAGCAAGATCCGAGACTTGTTTTTTGCGTTCTCGGCTAAGAGACGACTTTTTGCTTTTGCGTTGGATGAACGTGTGGTTGTTTTTGCTTACTGTTGTTGCGTTCTCGTTGGATTGAATTTATTTCAAAGTTAACTTAGCTAAACGGTGGAGCGTGTTTCAGTGTCAGTGTTTTTGAGCTTCGAGTTGTGCATACTTTACTTCATTTAGTTGTTAAGCGAATGAACTAGTTGTTTGAGTTGACCGAGGAAGCTAATGAATTTCCTCCTAGTGTGTACTGTAGACTATTTTAATGTGAGGTTTTATAATGGTTTCTTGTGTGGTTGGTCAAGCTAAAGATTGTTTAGCTTACTTTTAGTTGCCTCGCTGGACCTTCTGTACTAAAATCGTGATGAACTGTCATTGTCAATCATTTACCTGCTGTTAGTTAATCCGATCAATAAATAGTGTGCAGCTCATCGATCACTTTTATTACTTCGTTTAGGTTTGATTTTATGCATGTGGAATATAAGATTAGAGTCATAGTTGATTCAGATTCGGTGCAGTCATTTTTGTCAGCAATCATGCATTTTGTGCTTTTATAACTGTTGGATGAAGATCAGACTGCTGAGATTTATGTGTTTTAAGTTGATTCACCAAGATTAATCCAAGCCGTCTGATCTTAACTTGATGGTTCTAAATTGCTGAATGCGTTCAAAAGTGAGTGCAGGGAATGTGGATTTGAGTATAGACCATCAAAGAAGCATTTTCTATTTTCGTTTAATTGGTTTCTTTCCATATGGTCTGCCGTTTTCTTGTTTGATGGATGACATAATGTCTGTTCTTCCAAAAGGTTCGTATAGAACTTGCTGTGCATTGAGCTGTTTGGTGGTTATTGTAATTTTACTAATTATTACTTACAGGTGGATTGGGCTTTCATAATTGGAATGAATATTTTTTAGCTTACTCATAAATATTTTGATGGAAGAAAAGGAAGGAACAAAGGAGATAAAGATATCTGGTGATGAATTAGATTCTGATGAAATAGCAGATAGTGGTGCAAAACAATTTATTGAGAGTCCTCATCGGGAAAATGTAAATTCTAGCAGCAGTGTTGGGGTTGAACTTATAGATGAAAAGGCTAACTTGCAAGAACAAGTTATTGATTCTGTAACTACAGTAATGGACGAGGACCAGTTTGAGCAAGTATCTTTGAAAGACCAAGATAAGAATAATGAGTATGAGGATTCAAACCGCTTGTCTGGTTTTGATAATAAACAGCATCCATTTGGTGGAAATGCAGAGGATTTTCGATATTCTTTTGGATCAAACTCAATAGAGAATGATTCTTCCCCAGTTGCGGACATGCGTCAGGATAATCTTTCTTATAGTCCTGGGTCAGAAGGACATTATGGTCATACATCCAAGCATTTTTCTGCATCAATTAATTTTGATTCTAGCGGATATTCTACTGTTAATTCTCCACCAAAGCCAAGACAAAAACATGCAAAGCCGAATGTGTCTCCAGAATTGCTCCATTTAGTTGATTCTGCTATTATGGGGAAACCTGAAGGTATGGACAAGCTGAAGAATATAGCAAGTGGTGTAGAAATTTTTGACGGTGGGGAAGAAATGGATAGTGTGCCTTTCTTAATTGTAGATTCACTTCTTGCAACAATGGGTGGTGTGGAAAGTTTTGAAGAAGATGAAGATAATAATCCTCCCAGTGTGATGCTGAATTCCCGGGCTGCCATTGTGGCTGGTGAGCTTATTCCTTGGCTTCCTTATGCAGGTGATACTGATGATCTGATGTCACCAAGGACACGGATGGTTAGGGGACTGCTTGTGATATTAAGGGCTTGCACTAGAAATAGAGCTATGTGCTCAATGGCTGGCCTGTTAGAAGTGTTGTTGAGAACAGCAGAAAAAATTTTTACAGTCGATGTTGGCTTAAATGGTCAAATGAGGTGGGATGGAACTCCTTTGTGCCACTGCATACAATATTTAGCGGGTCATTCTCTCACTGTGAGCGATCTTTATAGATGGCTTCAAGTAATTACAAAAACACTTACAACAATGTGGGCTCCGCGATTAACACTGGCATTGGAGAAGGCAATAAGTGGAAAGGAGTCAATGGGACCAGCTTGCACCTTTGAGTTTGATGGTGAAAGTTCTGGTTTGCTTGGTCCAGGCGAAAGCCGTTGGCCATTTATCAATGGATATGCTTTTGCAACATGGATCTACATTGAATCATTTGCAGACACATTAAATACAGCTACAGTTGCAGCTGCAATTGCTGCTGCTGCAGCAGCTAGGTCAGGAAAATCATCAGCTATGTCAGCTGCTGCTGCAGCTAGTGCACTTGCTGGTGAAGGTACTGCACACATGCCACGGCTGTTCAGTTTTTTATCTGGTGATAATCAGGGTATAGAGGCTTATTTCCATGCTCAATTTTTGGTTGTTGAAACTGCTAGTGGAAAGGGAAAGAAATCTTCTTTGCATTTTACCTATGCTTTCAAACCGCAATGCTGGTATTTCATAGGTCTTGAACATATAGGCAAGCATGGAATTCTTGGGAAAGCAGAAAGTGAAGTCAGATTGTATGTAGATGGATCTTTGTACGAAAGTCGTCCTTTTGAGTTCCCACGAATTTCCAAACCTCTTGCCTTTTGCTGTATAGGGACTAACCCTCCTCCTACTATGGCTGGTTTGCAACGCCGTCGTCGTCAATGTCCTCTGTTTGCTGAGATGGGTCCTGTTTACATCTTCAAGGAACCAATTGGCCCAGAAAGAATGGCATGCATGGCTTCTAGAGGTGGGGATATAGTTCCTTCTTTTGGTAATGCTGCTGGGCTACCATGGCTAGCAACAAATGCCTATGTGCAGAGCAAGGCAGAGGAAAGCGTGCTTTTGGATGCAGAAATAGGAGGTTGCCTTCATCTGCTCTATCATCCTAGTTTGCTCAGTGGGCGTTTCTGTCCTGATGCTTCACCTTCTGGTGCTTCAGGTTTGATAATTTCTATCAATTCCTTTATGATAATACATGAGTAATGAATTTTAAACACTGCATAAATGCATATTGATTTTTCATGCAGAAAGGCCCCTGGTACCTGGTAAATAATCATTGGAAGGTTAGTTTGTGGATTTATATGACGGAAATAAAAAATGATTTACTATATTTTGGGTTAGTGTTTGTAATCATCACAATGGTGGTTCTTCTCTAATCTCTAGTAGTGAAAATTTTTCTTTTACCTTAAGTTATTACTAGGATGCTTCTAACTCTAATTCCAAGTTTTTGATTCTTGATATCTGAAAGTTTATTTTCTTTTGTTTTAAAACTATAACTCAAAAACTATTTTATTTTGGGAATCATGGACAGAACAGTTAGGGACTTGCATTAAGCACATATCCATGCATATAAAGTTGCATTATTGTTTATAAATAGTTTTACAATGAATTATTAATTAAATTAAAGGGTGGGTAAATGGTATGAAATTCATTGAGAAATAGATATACAATTAGTGGTCTGTCTGTGATTAAGCTGTCTCGCTAGGTTAGCTTGTATAGTTGACTATTTAATAGGTTCTGTTTCTCTCATTGCTAGTCTGGCTAGTACACAAATAGATTAGATAAGCTGGTTCTTAGAATTTGAACTTAAGGCCATTCAACCATACGTAGCTCATAATGTAATGAATGTCCGAATTTTATAAGATTTATTTAAATCATATCTTTAGTCGATTTGAGACTAAATACCATTCTTGAGACTGCAATTAGAGACAGTTCCCAAAGAGGCTACAGCTAAGTTGGGCTAAGGATGATTGCATTTAATGTGGCTTTTCAACACAATCCTCCTGCCCAAGGCTATCGGCCTGGAGTGTGGTAATGTGTTAGAGTTTGGATTTGGGATCTAACTCAACCACATAAAACTGGTTCATTAGGTGAGAACTGCCAAGCTTTATCTTAGACATACTTTTAGTCAATATGGCACTAAACACCACCTTCAAGGCTGCTACTAAGGCATCTTCTACAGAGGCCACAACTAGGGTGTGCCAGTGTGACCAATTAGTGGTGTAAATGAGTTGAACTATTTGTGGACTGTTCAGACTCAATTCATTGAATGGTTGATTAAGTTTGTTCTTAATTAAATAAACAAACTCAATTTTGAGATTGAGCTTGATTATTTAAATGACCCAACTCTAAGCTTTACGTTTTTGAGAACAACAACTTGTGAATAGCTCCTTTGCACCCACTAACGCACACATACCTATATATCATAGAAAAATTTATTGTCTGCAAACATTTTGTATATTCCTTCTACTGACATTGTTATAAATATTTTTATTTGCTGCATTTACAGACATGTAAGTAGTAGAAAAATTTAAATTACATAGATACTACTATTGTATAAAAGCACTTTTGTATAGTCTTTTGTTGGATCACGAATGCAATGGTCTTGGGAAAAATGATTTTTAATAATCATTTCTGTACTTAAAGCTTTCATCCTAAGTTTTTTTAAGATATATCTACTGTCATTGCAATATAAAATTTCTTTTATCATGAAGGTGTGTAAAATTTTCTGTATTGTTTTCTAGTCTTCTTATGGTTCCTTTATAATGATTCAGGAACTCTTCGACGTCCAGCTGAGGTTCTTGGGCAAGTCCACGTTGCTACACGAATGCGACCTGTGGATGCTTTGTGGGCATTGTCTTATGGTGGTCCCTTGTCTTTGCTTCCTTTGACTATAAGCAATTTACATGAGAATACTCTGGAACCTCAGCAAGGGAGTTCACCTTTGTCATCGGCCACCACATCTCTCGCTGCCTCAATATTTAGAGTTATATCCACTGCTATTCAACATCCAAGGAACAATGAAGAATTGGCTCGTGGAAGAGGACCAGAGGTTCTATCAAAAATTTTAAATTATCTTCTCCAAACTCTATCTTCACTTGATGTTAGAAAGCAGGATGGTGTAAGGGATGAGGAACTTGTTGCTGCTGTTGTATCCGTTTGTCAATCTCAGAAGATCAACCATGCACTTAAAGTGCAGCTCTTCACTACACTGCTGTTAGATTTAAAAATTTGGAGTTTGTGTAGTTATGGCATACAAAAGAAGCTTCTATCATCTCTTGCGGATATGGTTTTCACGGAGTCAATGGTAATGCGAGATGCTAATGCCATTCAGATGCTTCTTGATGGCTGCAGAAGATGTTATTGGACTGTTCCTGAAATTGATTCGTTAAATACTGTTTCCCTAACCGGGGCTACACGTCCAGTAGGTGAAATCAATGCTTTGGTCGATGAACTCTTGGTGGTAGTTGAACTCCTCATAGTGGCAGCATCTCCTTCGTTGGCCTCAAATGATGTCCGATGTTTACTTGGATTCATGGTTGACTGTCCACAACCGAACCAGGTAAAACAGTAACATTTAAGTGCTTTTCTTTTTGGTGTGGGCAATACGAAGGGATTGTCAGACAGGACACTATGACAAACAGACATATGGGTGCAGTTAATGCTATTAAATGCATTTGCTAGAATAGAATTTCACAGTATACTTTTCTGTGGTTCTTTATTACATGGCTTCCAGTGGCACGATTGCTTGTTTGACGTTATCAACTGAGTTTTTTTATTATTAAAAGTTTATCATTTAGAACGCAGCATATTTTTCCAATATTATTATATAAAAAGAACCTTTCTTTTTGTTTTACAATACAAATGGGTGTTATCATTTAGTTCCTTTCAGCCAGAGACTTTTTCCCTTGCAGTACTCGTGTGGCATGGTGAGATTGTTCCCTTGTGACTTGGCAACGTTTTGGTGAAAAGCCAATAATATGGCAAATGATGTTGACGTAACACAAACAGATACATGTATATAAAGTATACAACAGAAATTGTTGAATGTAATAAATAGGAAAAACTAATATATTTAAAACAATAAATTAGAAACTTGTTTTAGGAAATAAAATTCAACAAAAGTATCTATCATGTAGAGGGAAAAATGTGCAGAGGGATCATAGATGAACTGAGGAGATAATGGCTCGAGAGATTGAGATGAACATAAACTGGTAATCAAGAGAACAAATAGAGATAATGCACAGTTGGCTAGAGAGGTTATATCAGAATTGAACTTCTGAACAAGGGGATAGGAAATGCAAAGTACTATGAAGAGAGGAGTAAGGCAAATAGTATAATTTTTTTTTTTTTTTGTCTCAATAATCTGCATGAATATTGATGGGCTGTTTGCTGGAGATGTGGCCATTGACCAGAGATGGGCTCAACAGGTTGCACAATCACTGGAGATGGTCGATGTGATTGTATAGTTCATTCAGTCTTGAAGTGCAGAGGTCATTTGTCGGTATAGCAAGTTGTGAAGGTGTTTTGAATCCCTTAACCAAAACTCTTAGATTTCTTTTGAAAATAATAGTGCCTAAACTGCTTTTTCTGCCATGCCACACGGAGAGGTGGCTGTCATAATCTTCAACGTAAAACTTATATGCCATTGAAGTCTGATGAAATTTTGTTCAACTTCTGCAATCCCATCATGGGGTGGTACTGCTATGGCAACCTGGCTTCTAGTTGCCGACACTGACTTGGTGATGGTGTTTCGGGATCTATCTAGTCATGATATCAGTCTCTGCATTCATGATGATAATAAGGTTGTGCTCATCTGTTTCTGTTCTAACCCTACACTTGTGAAAGCCATGTGTTGGGCTGCATTTTATATGGCACAGTAAGGCACAGCAGTTGTGAAACGCCTAGCCAGCTGAATATCTGTAGTAGTTCCCTTTTTTAATCGAAGGAAAAAAATGCAATGGCATCACTATACAAGTTGCTAGCCTAACTAGGTTAACTCTATAACTTCTGTATCTGTAGTAGTTTACAGGTTACTAATAGGTTATATTTTGCAGTATGTTGTGTGTTAGATTGCAATATATGTAATGCATGTAATCTTCATGTTCTGGATCTCATGTTAAGTGGTTTTTTTGAAGTTTGTAAAATCTTGAGTGTAACACTAAATATAATGCTTTGGTTTGATTCTTTTATTTTTATTTTATAAAACTGTACTAATTCATTATTTCTTCAATTCCAGGTTGCTAGGGTGTTGCATCTTTTATACAGATTGGTTGTCCAGCCAAATGCATCTAGAGCTCACACATTTGCGGAAGAATTCCTGGCATGTGGTGGCGTAGAAACTCTCCTGGTTCTGCTCCAGAGGGAAGCTAAAGAGGGAGATAGTGGTGTCCTCGATTCATGTTCAACTAATCCTAAACTTCAAAAAACCGAGATTGATGGTGGTAATGAAATTACAAAAGGAAGTCAAGAGGATGAAGGATCGAAGGAGAAAAGTGAAGTCGTCTTACAAGACAATGACCACGGTTCCCTATCTGTTGATAGTAGCAGTAGCCCAGATTCTATTTCTCCTGTATTTGCCTCCGAAATTCCTTCTGTCAAGAATTTGGGAGGCATAAGTCTATCCATTAGTGCAGACAGTGCAAGAAAAAATGTTTACAATATTGATAAAAGTGATGGGATTGTTGTTGGGATCATAGGTCTCTTAGGTGCATTAGTAGCTTCAGGACATCTGAGAATTGGTTCCTCTGCAGGTCCTGATACTACAAGCAACCTTTTGGGTGTTGGACTCCATGACAAAGGTGGTACTATGTTTGAAGACAAGGTCTCTCTTCTACTTTTTGCTTTACAAAAGGCTTTTCAATCAGCACCCAACAGGCTAATGACTAACAATGTTTACACATCTTTGTTGGCTGCCTCGGTATGGCTACCTTCATCATATCCCCACTCCATATTCCTATACTGCAAATATTGCAATTATCTTTTCATTTTGATATAAGTTATATATGCAATGTCTTTACCATGCTTTATTCAGTATAAGCCCATTTTTCTTTTTATAAGAGCATGTTAGGCATCACAATGAAATTTTAACATCCCAGTTAGGTTGGCATCTTAAAACTCCATCAATCACATGTCACCTCATGAAAACTCCATAAAAAGGAAAAACAAAAAGATATGAAAAGCATGAGGGGACCAAGCTAAAATTCATGCAAGAGAAAAACAACCTCCAACCGACTAACAAAACCTAAACTCGGGGAGGCTTGAATGATTTCTGAAGTAATTAAACTTAATATTTGAAGGTAAAATATCATACCTAAAAACTCAAGTCTATTAGCAATACCAAGATTAGCAAAGGCATCAGCATATCTATTTCCTTCCTTAGAGACATGGGAATTGTTAAAATCCATAGTTTTGTAGGTAGTAAGAGTCTTTAGGTTCCAAGGAACAACACTAGAGTTCTAGAAAGCGTGACAGACTAGAGAAGATTCACATTCAAGCTAGATGTATGTATAAGTTTTCTCTTCAGATATCTCAATAGCAGAAATGGCAGCCATCAACTCAACATAAACGGAGGTTTTGATGCCTAAATAGGCTAAAACCGTCCAACAAACTACCCCCGACTACCTCTGAAGATACATACATCTAACTTGAATGTGAATCTTCTCTAGTCTGTCACGCTTTCTAGAACTCTAGTGTTGTTCTAAGCTTTTTGGGGTTTATCTAAGCTTTAGAAATTGATACCAACTCTATCTAGATTGTCATGGTGAGTCTTGCTTGTTAAAGACACACTTGTAATTCATTTCTTGATTGAGTCAATAAAATGGCTATGTTCCCATTTTCCTTAGTTCATTTAGATGTTTTGAGGTCCTTCTCATGTTGTTACTCTTTCTGGTTTTAAATGTTTTCGCATTTATTGATGGTTTTTCATAATGTGTGTCATGTTTGATGAAGAGTAGTTTTAAATTATTTTCTTTCCTTGAGAAATTTTATCATGAAACTAAATCCACTTTGGTATCCCTATATGGTCTCTTCACATTGATGATGTATGAGTATATATCTCATTCAGTACTTTATGGCATTGAAGGTCATTCTTCATTAAACATCATGTGCTCACATCCCTTAACAAAATGAGGTCATTGAGCACACGAATAAATATCTAGTTGAGACCCCACTCGTTCTTTCCTCCTACATGGCAATGTTCCCCTATGTTTTTGGAGCTATGTTGTTCCATCAAATTGCTAACAGATCAACTGAATACCTTCTCAGTCTTAGATAAGCTTTTCCCCCCCATTGGTACTCTTTCTTCATTAACCACTTCATACATTTCCTGTTTCTTTGGCTCAACTTGCTTCTTCACAATTTGTCTTGGGCTTTGACCAGCTCACAACATGATTCATCAAATGTACCTTCCTATGTTATATCAATCACAAAAAGGGTTATCAATGCTTTTATCCTACCCCTTCAATGGTATTTTATTTCTGTTGATCTTGTATTTTAAGTTTGCTCATTGTCCCTTTGATATATCTTTAGTCGCTCTTGGATCCCTTGCTCTTGTTGCACTTTCATCCTTTTCTCAAGATGACCTTTTGGTGCGTCATGATGATCTGGAGTAGCTGCAACCAACTATGCAACCTTCAGAAATATCAGTGTCGCCAATGCCTTACTAACATTTCCACACTAGCCCATGCATTGGCTCGTGACAACATAATATTGGTTGTGCCATACTCTTTCTTAGTGCCATCTTTCTAGTGATCTTTGCGGCCTAATAGTGATTGGCCAATTGCTAGGTGAAAAGGTATTCGCTTTACTCGAAACTGATTTCCTCACTATATCAAACTCAACTATCATTATCTTTCTCCTTTGATTTTAACTTGTCTTCTTTGTCTTTGGTGTTTATCCATAACAATCAAGGTGAAGCATTGTCAAGATATTGAGTTATTGTACATTCTATGTATATTTGTGAAGTACCAAAGAGGTTGACTCATCATATATCATAGTTTTGTGTTAATGGACTCTATTGTCACTTTCATAATGTTGTTTGAGTGATTTATGTGTTTGTTTAAATTCTATCGACTTCTTTGTTTCACATTTTTGTCTGCAAATTTTGATTTCCATATTTGTGATATTGGTCATTCTAGTTTCTTGAATTAATTTCTCAATACTTGATCTTTTGTTAGGGGGAATTTTTAACTATGCACTAAATGTTTTTTTTATTTTTCTTAAAAAAAGGAAACTTACTAGTTGAAGGGAGAAGGATATTTGATAATATTGATGTAAATTTCCTCTTATTAACCATTACCGTATGCAAATGAAAGAAAAACATATAAGCCTTCAACTCTCTTTGTATGCTTATTCTAGAAGTATGTTTAAAAATGTCGGTAGGTGATCAGGTTACTAAAGTGGTAATACTATCCTTATTAGCTGATGTTTTCATTTTTCTTTGTTTTCTCTCCCTTTCAGATAAATGCCTCTTCTTCAGAGGATGGGCTAAATTTCTATGATTCTGGTCATCGCTTTGAGCATTCACAACTTTTGTTGGTGCTTTTGCGTTCTCTTCCGTTTGCACCTAGGCCTCTACAGAGCAGAGCACTACAGGTATTAGGTTAACAGTCATGCAAATATTGTTTATAAATTGTGTTTTATATAATTTATGGGGTGTTTGCTGTTTCATGTGTATTGTATGTGATGAAATTCTCAATACAGCTCACTTGTACATAATTTACTGTTTAGTTCATGATTTCAGTTTCTGGCATTTTATAGATTTTATTGGGACTTAAGTTCGCTGTTACTTTAGGATTCAAAAGATAATGCTGGAACACAGACCTTCATTGACCTAGGTGGTACAAAACTACAACAAAAGACAAGATTGGTTGTTAAAGTCTAAATTTTTTTTTCAACCATGATTAGTGGCAGTCTTCCCCCTAGTTTATATTACTTCTGTTATCTGTTACATTTAGATTTAGTTTTAATGGATTTGACTGTTTGATTTATTATCATTTGGAAAGATAGCTGTAGCTTTATATTGTAATTGATCTTAGTTAAGAGAAAACTTTCTGTCTGTAATATATTTTCTCTGCCTGTACCAATGTTCAACTCTTGGGAGGTTGGCATTTAGTTTGGACAGTTATTATAGTTTGTTAGTAGAAGGGCTAGAGGTTGTTGAAGATCTCACGACAGATATATATAACCAAATTATAGTATATAGTTGGGTGCAAAGCTCACTTTATGAGCCGTTTTTGTGAGATTAGATTATGCTTAAAGTCCACTTTCTAAGATAAGTGATTTGGGAGGTAAAATAACTAGGAGGAGGTTGTAAGGAATCAAATTGTGTTTTGAAAAAGCCATTACCACTTATTGGAGATTCCATATCAACTAGAGATATGGTCAAATAATAATATATAAATAGGCGTAAATCTCACCTTATAAGCCGACTTTGTGAGGTTGAGTTCAACTTAAAATCTACTTTCTAAGATGGTATCAAATATTTGTAAGGTTTATTGGGCTTATCGTGCTACCCACTATCAAACTGTTATTTATTCCCATCCTCAAGATGTCTGGTTCTCAACGTGAGGTGTGTTGGAGATTTCATAGGTGCTAGAAATAAGACTAAATTCTAATATATAAATAGGTGTACATCTCATCTTACAAGCCGATTTTGATACAATAATAATGCCACACTTTCTTAACAAGTCGCCGGTAGTGAATGAGCCTCCACATAGTATAAGATTTTGACGGTGGAACAACTCTAATCTGAATTTTTTTCCCCATACAACTTCCGGCTTTGATTGATAAACAAATGAACAAGCATCCCTAGAAATATGAATATCAACATCCTTTTTTATATCAATTTTTATGGCAATATTTCCTGCACAACACTTTGTATCCAGTAAATTAATTGCTTCAGACACTCTTCCTGTACAATCCAGGATACTTCTTCCCTGCATGAATCCTCTTTGTTGAGAAGAAATCAGTTTATCGGTGATCATGACCAACTATCTGTTATAACCTCTGAAATGGTTTTGTATTTAAAGTTTGGTAGTGCAATGGGTCTGTATTTACCCATCTCATCAGCACTATTTTCCTTAGGAATCAATGATTTGAGTTACAAACAATTAGGCAACATCCACCCTTTTTCAAAGAACAGCAAGACAGCGTTTTGTATATCAGGTTGGATTATATCCCAATATGATTAAAGACACCATAAACCCAGTGAACTTCTCGGGCAAAGATTAAACATAGCTTCCTTGACCTCAGACAAAGAAGGCATTTGAATTAGCATCATGTTATCAGCTGCATTCACTGTCTTAGGAATCACCTCATAAATAGTAAGACTTGAAGGATTGGAACAGTCATTGAACATAAAATATTCTTAAAATGCTCCACCATATGCTCTTCCATTTCTAATTTATCGGAGATCAGTCTTAAATCATGCTTGAGAAAAGAAATTCTATTAACAGATGTTTAAATAGAAGATTGTTATGAAAAAGCTTTATATTCCTGTCTCCTTAATACAATTTAACTCTAGATTTTTCTGTCCAAAACTCCTCCTGATACATTAAGGCATTATTCAAATCTGCTAAAGCATCCTTCTCCTGGCCAATTAGTGCTTTCCTCGTATTCTCTTTTCTGATCAATTTCCAATTATATACTTTGTACCTTTTGGTGAGCCAATTACTCCTTTTCATGTACATTACCAAACACTTTTATTCCACATTCTTATTCGGATTTTGACTTTCTTAAGCTTTTTGATTTAGTGTATATATAGGACAACCACTCCAAGTAGTATTCCATGCTACATTGTAATTCTTCTTTAATGGATTAAGTACTTTCTCCCTGAGTTAAATTAAGGTTCTTGTATATGCCACAGCTATAACGAAAATTATATATGGAGCTTTTCAAAGGAAGTAAGACTTCAAATTATGGACATATTCCTACTTGACATCTTTCTAACACCAACTAGTTTTAAGTTGTTTGTTTGTGTATGATTTCAGGATCTTCTATTTTTGGCTTGCAGTCATCCTGAAAATAGAAGCAGTCTGATAAGCATGGAAGAATGGCCTGATTGGATTCTGGAAGTCCTGATCTCAAACTACGAGGTAATAATATTAATAAAAACCAAAGTTTTTATCCGCTCTCTCTCTCTCTCTCTCCTTGTTTATTATATGTCTTCATTTCTCTCTAATATTTTGTCATACAAACACAATAAATTCATGCCATCTTATGTAACACACATATTTTTATGGTTGTTGGGAAGATTCTTTAACTGTTCAAATTGTGTGCTTCTGTTTAACAGGTGGGCCCTGGTAAATTATCTGATTCAACGAACATTGGAGATGGAGACATAGAAGACCTTATACATAATTTCCTGAGTATCATGCTAGAGCACTCAATGCGCCAAAAGGATGGATGGAAGGTTGATATTTGTTAGAATTATTCAATTCTTTCATGTGTCCGCCTAATTGATGTTACTGCCAACTGTTGCCCTATTTTCTCTTTCAGTATGTTTCTGTTGACAACATCCTCGTGGGACTGAATGTTTACATGTTTCCTGTATCTTTATTAATTTTTTATTTCATTGGCTGGCGATATAAATTTTGAACATCAAATATTAGACATTTCTTGAGGTTGCAATGGGTGTGTAAATCCTTTTTGATTCCAAGAGGCTAATTTGGGTTTTTAGATATACAAACTACTGCTTCTTTTTCTTTTTACCTTCATGGTAAAGGAAGAAATTTCGTTCAAGTGAAGAGAAAAAATACAAGTGGGGGATAATTTCTTCTAAATAAAGAAGCCAAGTGAAAATGGAGGTCAGAGGTTGAAAAATGTGACAGACCTCCTCTTTGATAGCACATATCTTGTCCTGGTGATATAGTGGGAATCTTTTGGATGTTCTCTAAATCAGTTCTCTTTGAGCAATGAATTATCTATGAAGTTTTGAAATTTCATTGCAAGACTGCTAATATTTTATTTAACTATCACATAATTGTAGTCATTCCTTGGAAGTAAACTTTTGTCCTTGACCTGGAATTTCAATATAGTGGGACTTATTAGTGTGTTTGGAAAACTGTTGGGTTAAACTAAATGCCAATCCATCTCCTCCCTTCCTTCTACGTTTTGTACTTTGGAAAGTGGGATCTTCCATTTACAAGGCTCCAAATGGACCAGGCACAACCTTAGTCATCACATAATATCAGTCATCTGGAATTTCCCTTTTATTATATGTATTTGTTTGCTTGCATGATTTCTGGTTTTAGCAGAGTAATTCATACTGCTCAGTGCTGTTCATTTTGTCCAGGATATTGAAGCAACAATTCATTGTGCAGAATGGCTTTCTATCGTTGGTGGATCTAGCACGGGAGAACAACGAGTAAGGTAAGTTTATGCATCCATTATGAGCCCAAGTGTTTGCTTCTCAAGTTCTTCTGTAATGTGACTATTACTGAAATCGAGTTTTATTCCATTTCATTTTATTCTGATGCTGTTTGGCACTGTTTTCCAGCTAAACATTTAACTGTTTGTTAGTATGAGAGCATATATTCAATATAAAACCATTCATTAGGCTATATGTATATGCAGCAGTGCAATCCTTTAAGGGAGTTGGTCGTTGACGTGGCATAAGAGCCTTTTAACCAAATTTTTAGGAGTTCAATCCTCTTCCCGTTCTAATAAATGTAAATTTCAGCACAAGTTAGTGTGAACCTGCTTTGTCTATGCACCAGCCCAAATGGCTCTTGGGTGAGTGGGTATGTTAGATATTCTTAAACTTTTGGATTTAGATTTAACTCAACCCTTAAAGGTAGTTCATACGGTGAGAGTTGCCTCCCATTTATATATAATATTCAGTCACTCACTCCAACGTCTCAATCAATGTGGTTTTAGATTTTTCCCAATGGATATACAACCAATCACAAGTTTTTACCTTATAGTTTATGATTTTAGTGGAGTTTGGTCCTTGACAGCACACTTATGATATCAGCAAAAATTTAGACGATACCTCTTTTCTATAAGTTCTTTGTGAAGTATTATGTTTGGAAACTATCATGTCAATTATAAATGCTACTGGCTCATATTTTCCTGAAGGGCATGATTTGGAATAGGATACACAAAACTGCACACATCCTAAGAAAATTATCGACTGCATTAATTACTATGACGAAATAATCGTGTTTAATTGAACTCTTATTAAACGAGTTACAGTATAGTTGTAAATTATGAGCATTTAGGTGAGCGAGAAACTAACAAATAACTAGTGCTTTCTAAAAAGCAACATTTTGAAACAAACCAAAATTCACGTGGAAGATAGTTTAGAACAGAGGAAGTACTTTTGCTGTAAAGTGAAGGTAGTAGCTAAAGAAAAATATACTGAACCTTGAAAAAAAGTTTACGTTCCACTGGTGTTTGTTACTAGGTTTTGGTAAATTCTAAATTTGAATAAAAGTTGCTAACAGGATGAGGAAATATGATGAAGCAATAGGGATATAGGTTTCACAACGGTTGACTAGGAATTGAAAGAGAAACAATCATGTCAAAAAAATGGTCAAAGAAATTGATGTTTAAAGTGATGATTTTAATCTATGTTTGTAGAAAAGATTATGAAGGCTTTTGAGGAGTTTTACAATCTCCTGCTATACTACCATATTATTCCCTAGCTTTGATTGAAAGTTTAAAGTGGCAGTTCACAGTTACTGGTTTCATGTCATTTATATAATCATTCATGTCTGGGTTAATTTCTGTCTTGAAGACGTGAAGAAGCATTACCTATTTTTAAGAGGAAACTCCTAGGAGGCTTGCTGGATTTTGCTGCTAGGGAATTGCAGGTTCAGGTACATTATTTTTCCATTCTTTTTTATTTTCCTATGAAGAGTTTTGTACATTAAACGCCTTGGCTTGATAATGTTATTCATTCTTGTATTCTTTTTCCTCCAGTTATTTAAGGTTTTAAATGTGAATGCACACTTAATAAACAAATCCCTCTTATGCATAAGCACAAATTGATATTAAAACCCCATGTATTAGAATAAAAGAAAGTGAGAGATATTCTTTTCTCTCTTTGTATCTTTCGGTTACATTTTCTCTCTTTCTGGTTTGTCATTTCCAGCTGCCCCTTTGTATTCAAATTTATACAGAATAAAAGTAATAAAAAATATCACATCAGTTTCTCTAAGATATAGAAACTGGATCCGAAACTTAAGAACGAAGAAGTTTACAGAGATGAGAAAGACAAACATTGTATATTTCCTTCAGAGTATGTTGTTACAGAAACAAGAACTCTGGTTCTTCGAGGGACCAGTCTCCTCCCAACATACATTTTTCTTGCTGTTTCTCTAGACGCAAAATGTGTTTACACAAACCTCTTTTATTATTAACTAGCTTTTGCTGAGATGGTAACTAGTATCTAACTACTCAAAACTTCTTGTTTTTGCTGAGGTGTTGAAGACAAAACATCAATAATTACTACATACATCTTTACTTAATGCAGACTCAAATTATTGCTGCGGCTGCAGCTGGTGTTGCGGCTGGGGGTTTGTCACCAAGAGAAGCTAAGACTGAAGCTGATAATGCTGCCCAGTTGTCTGTGGCTTTAGTGGAGAATGCCATTGTGATACTTATGCTTGTTGAAGATCATTTAAGACTACAAAGCAAACAGTCCTCTTCTACACGTGCTGCAGATGCTTCACCTTCTCCAATTTCTGCTGAGTATCAAATCAATAGTCGCCCAATGTCATTGTCGACTATTGAAGAATCATTAGAAGCTAGTGACTCCGGGGCAGTCCCTCTAGATGTATGCATACAGTAATTTCAAACCGCACATGTATACATGTTAGAAATAAATATTGATGTCTAGTTTTTATTTTGTAGATCCACAATACTGTTTCTGTTATTCTTACAAAATCCGTTCCTTGGTGATGTGACTGTGTTATTTTCTCCAAATATTTTTATATATAAATCAGATTATTATTTTTTCAATACCTTTACTGTTTTCTTATCTCTAACTTCATTGTGCATTCCAGATTTAAGAAAATATGGAAAGACCATTTTTTTAGTTGCCTTACAATTCCTTTCATTAGCATTCATGTTACTTCGAATTTGTGTAGTTCTCGTTTTCATTTATTTTTGTATTGGAGAAACTAATGCTTTCATGATAATTTTAGGTGCTTTCATCAATGGCCGACGAAAGTGGCCAGGTTCCATCGTCAGTTATGGAAAGGCTTGCTGCAGCTGCAGCAGCTGAGCCTTATGAATCTGTTTCCTGTGCTTTTGTGTCATATGGGTCCTGTGCTAAGGATTTAGCAGATGGCTGGAAATACAGGAGCCGTTTGTGGTATGGTGTCAACCTGTCTCCAAATCCAGCCGCATTTGGTGGTGGTGGGAGTGGATGGGATTTTTGGAAGTCTGCTCTAGAGAAAGATGCAAACGGAAAGTGGATTGAGCTTCCCTTGGTGAAAAAGTCTGTGGCAATGCTCCAAGCCTTATTGCTGGATGAGTCTGGGCTTGGTGGTGGTCTTGGTATAGGTGGAGGGTCAGGTACAGGAATGGGAGGGATGGCTGCATTGTACCAGCTACTCGACAGTGACCAGCCATTTTTGTGCATGCTTCGAATGGTTCTTCTATCAATGAGAGAAGATGATGATGGCGAAGATCGAATGCTAATGAGAAATACAAGTTTTGAGGATTCAGTATCTGAAGGAAGAAAACCACGGTCGGCACTTTTGTGGAGGTAAAATAACCCATTCAATCTTAACATATATATGTAGAACATTTTTTTATCCATAAATGATCAATGGCCATTCAACTGTTAGAACCCTTACTGAACATACTCACAAAAAACAGAATAAAAGGGGGAGAGAGAGAGACCAAGATATATGGGTTCTGACTTTGAAGTTTTATTTCTCGCACATCTATTTATCACAATGTAGCATTCCTATTTATAGTATAATAACAAGCAGTTAGTTAACAACCGACTAACTACCTGACTAACATAGAATACAACACTAACTGAATTATCTACAACCCCCCACCCACCCAGTTTAGGCTTCATCAAAATATTAACCGTATAAATTTTCAACTCTAGCCAGTGTCATCACTGGTGGTTATGGAAGTTTTTCCAATCATCGCTATCTGCTATTCTGAAGGATATGGGGTCTTCTACCATTTCTGCCATGGCACCGTGGTGGTTCGCCGCACCTGTGGTGGAATATTGGTTTTTGAATTTAATTTTTCTTTTTCAAAAACATGATTTTGGGTTTATCTCAATTTTAAATCCAAAGCTTGAGCACGGGAGAGAATGAACCCTCTTTTATGAAGAAGAACCTTGTTCACGGAGTGTGAACCCTAAGCTGTGAAAGCATTATCTGTTGTCAAGTCTCCTTGGAGTTGTATATGGCAGTAATTTACTTCAGTGGCCTGAACCGCTGTGGTGACATCAGCTCCGATGACCTAAATCTTGAAACCACGTTATATTTTCTGTTATTTTTCCCTCTCTTTATTCCTCATCTGTTTTTTTCACCTTGTCTCTTTTCACATGTTCTTCATAGAGTTTTTACTCTGTTTTTATAGTTGTCTGTTTTTTTTTTTCCAAAATTTCAGAACCAGTTTATTGTTTGTTGTTCTTATGCTTTCTAATAAAACATTGTCCCCATTTTTTCCCCTTATAGGATAATATCAAGCACCCACAACAATAGCAATGGTTCCTCAAATTACTAAATGAAGTATTAGTATTTTTATGAATTATGTTTAAGACGTTATCTGATGAGAATTTTATAGATGTTATTTTTAATTATTTTATAGAAGTTTTCTGAGATATTTTGAAGGGAGATATTAATAAAAGCAAGAGCTTCAATCCCTTTGCAAACATGAGGAGTTGTTGTTCATCATTAACGAATTACTTCGACAAAATTCAACTTTTGGTCAACTCATTGAAGACTTGGAGTGACAAGTTCTTCTACCAAAAAATAAGAGAGAAGGTTTTGAGAACTTTGAAGGAGATATTGATAAAATCAAGAAGGTGAAGCTTCGATCTCTTTGCAATCATGAGGAGTTGTTCTTTTGTAATGGATTACTTTGACAAAATTCAACTGCTGGTCAACTCAATGAAGGCTTGGGGTGACAAGTTCTTTGATCAACAAATAAGGGACTAGGTTTTAAGAACTTTTACTCCTCAATTTGACCACACTGTGGTGACAATTGAGGAGTCAATGGACCTAGACTGGAAGATAAGACCCAGATAAGACCTTTTAATAGTTTATAAGTGGGTTCAAACCTCACCTTACAAGCTAGTTTTGTAAGGTTGATCTAGGCTTAAAGTCTACTTCTTGAGATGGTATGAGAGCTTATTCTAGGTAAGTTGTTAGGTCTATCGGGCCATCCTTAAATATATAGTCCTACGCTTAAGTTGGGGAGTCTCGGCGTGTGGGTAGTATGTTGGAGATCCCACATCAGATAAGACCTTTCAATAGTTTATAACTGAGTGCAAATCTCTCCTTGCAAGCCAGTTTTGTAAGGTTGAATTAGGCTTAAAATCCACTTCTTAAGACCCACGAAGTACACGGTACACACAGAGTTTCACAAGTCACCTTCGTAGTCATTGTCTCTCACCATCGTCATAGTCCGTGACACTCGCTGCCTTCGCAGTCCCTGGCTTGCCGCCTCTCAGTCCCTGATCGCTTCTTCTATTATCCTTCTTGCTTCTTTTTGTTTTGCTTGCCGCTTTGTTCATCTTTGTTTTGCTCGCTTCTTTTATTATTCTTCTTGCTTCTTTCTATTAGTTTTTTTGTGCATGAACATTTTATGAATTATGAACCTATTTTTAGTTGTATTGTGTATTTAAGTTGTGTTATATATTGAATCTTACTACTTATGAGTTGTTATTATGCATGACTTGTTTCTATAATCTATATTATTTTTAGTGTATGCACATGTTTATGTATATAATTTTTCATAGACTAGTAACTCTCACGAGTTAAGTTACGATCCTTGAGTTACGATTTTTTATCTCTTTTCCGATCCTCTTATGATCCTCGAGTTTCACAACATTCGTTATGCTTGCCAAAGTGAATGCAGGTAAAGTATGTTAAAGTTCGAATGGAAAAAGATGACAATGATGATTATGATTCAAATTATGTCCTTCTCATGGTGACATCATCATATTGTACTAAATCTGATCACTGGTATTTTTACTCTTTCCAAAGAATGATGAAGTTTACTGATAGTAGCAGCATTACAGTTGAAGGGACGGACAAAGTTCTGATTTGAAGACAAAATGGAAAAAATCATTCTTAACATATTTCTTTTGTGCAACAAATGACGACCAATTTGTTAGGCCTTGAGCTTCTATTGGAAAAAGTTTATAATCATGAAAATTGAGCACAACATGATGAAGGTTCATGACAACAAGAGAAAATTGATTTTGAAGGTTCCATTATCAATGAATAGAACCTTTAAAATTGGAATTCAGATTGGTGAAAGCCATTCTTTTGCAGCTGTTGTGAAAGGTTAAAATTGTCTTTTGCATCTAGTATTTTGGCATCTGAATTTTAGGAGTCTAAGTCTACTAAAAGAGAAAGGGATGGTTCATGGTTTGCCCTCTATAGAGCAACCAAAGGGGTTGTGTGGAGGCTGCTCCATAAGGAAAAAGACTAGAATTTCCTTGAGTTCCCACATTCCGACAACAAAAACACCACTGGAATTTGTCTTTTCATATGTATGTGGTCCTATGGATGATCTTTCACTTAGAGGTAATCAATATTTCGATTCTTTTGTTGATGATTTTACATGGAGGTTATGGGTTTATTTGATTAAATGAAAAGGTGAGACATTTGAAGTATTTGAAAGGTTCAAGGTAATGGCGGAGAAGCAATGTTGGCAGTCGATCAAAGTTCTTGGAACATAGGGGCATGGTGAATATATGTCAAATGATTTTCGCTCATATTGTGAAAGAGAAGGAATAACTTCATATACTCCACAACATAATAGTAAAGCTGAAAAGAGGAATAGAACATTGGTGAACATGGCCAAATGTATGCTTAAAGGAAGGAATATGCCAAAGCTGTTTTGGGAAGAAGCTGTATCCACAACAACCTATATTCTGAACAGAAGTCCAACTAAGCTTCAATGATGTAGAGGAACATGAAGAAAACTTGCTTTAAGTCATGTCTGAGTATTTTATTCTCTTTACTTTAGACATGTATTGGATCAATGTAAAAAGAAGTTGGATGACAAGGGGAAGCCAAGGGTGTTTATTGGGTACCATTCAATGGATCCCTATCAGCAAAATTGTAGTGCTGGGCAGAGATTTTGTTGTTGATGAAAGTAAAGGAGACTTCAAAGAAGACCGGGCGGGGGGGGGGGGTTGGAATCCAAAATTTTATTTCACACATAATATATGTATCAGAATATATCATTATTATTAGTACAATATCATGCACCCCGCTAACTATCTAACCAACTTACTATACTGTCCGAATTATGTAGAACAGGAACAAGTTCCATACAGTAACAAGGTCCAGCTGCAAAATTCTTTCCCCCTTATTTTTCCTATGGTCAATCTGTACTTAATGTCTTTTTTTCCTAACATCTATTTCAAACATTATCCTATATTTTTAAAATGGTCTTATTAATTGAATTTCCCAATTTGTCTTTATTTTGCATTTCCTAGCAGATGAGTATCATTATCCTAAAATGATCGACTGATAGTATTGAAGGGTTTATCTTGCTGTTTATTTATTTATTTGTAATTTGAACAGTGTTCTCTCACCTGTTCTCAACATGCCAATTTCTGATTCTAAGAGGCAAAGAGTTTTGGTAGCATGTTGCGTGCTTTATTCTGAGGTTCGTATTATCATCCTAACCATTTTCATTCTTACTATGTGTCATTTGTCTTTCTTTTGTGCACAACTATTGTAGTTACCATAGTACCACATCTGTCCAGGTATACCATGCTGTTAGCAGAGATCAAAAGCCTATTCGTAAACAGTACCTTGAAGCTATTTTACCACCATTCGTTGGTGTATTAAGGAGGTGGCGCCCTGTTTTAGCTGCCATTCATGAGCTTGCTACCGCTGATGGCTTGAATCCTCTTATTGCAGATGATCGTGCATTGGCGGCTGATTCCTTGCCAATTGAGGTACTTTGCTTCACATGTGTTTTTAAATATACATTGAGGTATGCTGCATATGATTGATCTTGATTAGGATGCCAATTTAGTTGGGATTGAAATCAACATAGTGATGCTTTTGCTTATTTTCATTTAAAAAAGGCATATAGATGTGCTCAAACTCATAATGTGCTTGTACCTTTTTTTCCTTACATCTATTTGAAACATATCCTATATTTTTAAAATGGTCTTACTAATTGAATTTCCCATTTTTTGTCTTTATTTCTTATTTCCTAGCAGATGAATATCATCATCCTAAAATGAACGACTGATAGTATTGAGGGGTTTATCTTGTTTATTTATTTATTTGTAATTTGAACAGTGTTCTCTCACCTATTCTCAACATGCCAATTTCTGATTCTAAGAGGCAAAGAGTTTTGGTAGCATATGGATGCTTTTGCTTATTTTCATTTAATGCATATGGATGTGCTCAACTCAAACTCATAATGTGCTTGTCACTTTTTTGGTACCCTATGCAATGCATGATAAACTATGTATTAATTGTAGGTGCTTGTATTATATTTTCTGTTAGGCAAGAGATACAGCACAATCTGAGTTTAGTTAGGAAGAAAAGCCCTTAAAACTTTATTTAGGCTTTTCTTAGGAAGTTGTTTGATGGTAGTGAGTAGGCAGTTAGAGAGTAAGGCATATAAATAATATTTGAGTGGAACATCAAGGAGGAAATTATGTTAATTGTTTACTGGGCTATTTTCCTGTGTAGAAGGAGAGTGCTCCTTGGTGTTTTCAACACCATTCTTTTCTGGAATAAAAGAAGCAGAATAATATTCGTTTCAATTAGTTCTATTTTTCTTTTATAATAATAGCTTGATTTTCTGTTTCTTTTTTGTAACAAATTTAAAGCTTAGTAAGCTTTAGCTTGAAGGGAAGTGTTTAGAATAATATAAAAATTTCTAATAAGATGTTTATATATAATAAGGTGATTTTTAGCAAGTTGTATTTGAGATCAGCTCTCATGCTTTCAGTGTACTTTTCTTTTTCTTTCTTTGCTTAGGTTTTGGTTAGTGGTCTGGGCCCAGCTTGTAAGCTGGCCTGTCATGAATAAATAAATGATTTTGATCAGTTTGTAACTGAATTTTACTGAATCGTTAATGCAACTTTATTTCCAGTTGCATGAACCATTCTCGCTCTTAATTGTATCAGATCTGGATTATCTTAGACAATCTTAGATTATCTTGTTGTATCATTATTTCATAATTTTTTTTTTTTTTTTTGTGATTATGATTTAGTATTGGTATAAATACGGGTTATAGTATTTTATATCTTTTGTAACGCATACAATAATACTCGAGGGATTATTCTTTAAAGTCTCCATTCTCCAATGTGCTCCCTCAATACCTAAAACCCTATATTTTTTACAATATAAATAATGCGTACATTCACATGCATGTGGTTTCCCTTTAAGTTCTGATATGTGATTTGGTCTCATTGATTGTAGGCTCAAAACTTTTGAAAATCTGCAGTTTTGGTCAAATCCTCACTTACCATATTCCTTTTTTGGGATCAAATTGAGTCCTAGACCGAATGTTGTTTTCATTTAAGGTACAATAATAAGGTATTTTAATTAATAAATTAAAAATGTTAAAGATAAAAGAAATAAACGTATACAAAAGTAAGGATTTGAACAAAGTTGAAGATTTTCTAAAACTAAGGGGCTAAAATTGAGGGGGAAAAGGAATAGGGGACCAAAATTACGATGTAGCCTATTTTTATCTACTTTATGTTTTTTAAGGGTGCCACCAACCTTGAATGAAGATTGCATAGAACTGTATGGTGCCACAAACCTTGAATAAAAATGGGCTTTTATTACTTGAGTGCTTACTATTAAAAGTGGAAAACCATTAGATTTGTATGTTCTTTATTATTTGTTTGTTAGTTGTCTGCTTGTTTATTTGTCACTACAATAATGATATGCTAAAACTATTAATTATGATGATAATCTTGTATTCATTGAGATATGCATTCAATATCTAGTATTTATTTCAGGCCGCTCTTGCTATGATATCTCCTGCCTGGGCTGCTGCTTTTGCATCTCCACCTGCTTCAATGGCAATGGCTATGGTTGCGGCAGGTACTTCAGGTGGTGAAACCCATCGGCCTGCAACAACTTCCCATCTTAAGCGTGATACTTCGTTGATGGAACGAAAACAGACTAAACTCCATACATTTTCAAGCTTTCAGAAACCGTTGGAAGCCACAAATAAAACATCACCCCTCCCAAAGGACAAAGCTGCTGCAAAAGCTGCTGCTTTGGCAGCTGCTCGTGATCTTGAGAGATTTGCAAAAATTGGTTCTGGAAGAGGTCTTAGTGCTGTTGCAATGGCCACAGCTGCACAGCGAAGGAATGCTAGCGATATGGAGCGGGTAAAGAGATGGAATATTTCTGAAGCAATGGGAGTTGCCTGGATGGAATGTTTGCACCCTGTCGATACGAAGTCAGTGTATGGGAAAGACTTCAATGCCTTTTCATATAAATACATTGCTGTTCTTGTTGCCAGTTTTGCCCTAGCAAGGAACATGCAACGGTCTGAGGTTTGTTTGCTAATTGTTTCTATGGAGTTCAGATTTTGGAGAAACAGTGTGTTAAATATTTCTTGGTTGCCAGATTGACAGGCGTGCTTACGTAGATGTAATTGGTCGGCATCGAACCAGTACCGGAGTCCGAGCATGGCGCAAACTTATTCACCAGTTAATAGAAATGAAAAGTCTTTTTGGGCCTTTTGCAGATCATTTATACAATCCACCTTGTGTATGTTGTGATACTATTCTTCACATTTTCATTACCAAAATCACATTTTTTAATGCATCTCATCCCTTTCTACCATAAATTCTCTTTTTGGCACATAATGAGAAAGCAACTCTCAGAAACATGCATTGTGTATCTTGCTGCTTGTTCCTGTGACAAAATCAGAAAATCTTGCAAACAAATTTCAGCCTTTTTTTTAATGTGATGCTGACATTTATATGGGAGACCTTTGGTTTTGCAAAGAATTTAATTGCTTCTTTAATCTTATCCTTTGCTTTTTTTTTTGTTTCTTTTTTCTTGTTAGGCCTTAATTGGAGGATGCACTGTCTGGCCTACTTGTACTCTTTTCTAGTAAAGATACATGAAATAGAAAAATGTTTGTGTTTATTTTATTATACTAATTATTATATAATTTCTAGGTTTTCTGGAAGCTAGATTTAATGGAAGGCTCTTCAAGGATGAGAAGATGTTTGAGGAGGAATTACAACGGCTCTGATCATTTAGGTTCTGCAGCAAATTATGAGGACTATTTCGGGGAGAAAAATGACCAGCACACTCCAATTTTGTCAGCAGAAGCAATCTCATTGGAGACAGTCAATGAAGATGAAGAACAGGTGGAAATTGACAACCTGAATACTAGGGTCAGTGATGATGATAAAGGAGACAATCAGACTAGAATATCTGAATCGGCTGATCAAGCTGTTCAGGCATCTTCGGAGTCTGGTGCTACTCAACATGCAAGTGATGAAGAACTTGTGCGGAGTTCTTCAGCCATTGCACCTGGGTATGTACCTAGTGAACTTGATGAAAGAATTATTCTTGAGCTACCTTCATCAATGGTCCGACCACTAAAGGTCATTCGAGGCACATTTCAAGTAAGTTCCGTTGGCCTTATTTAATATAATTTTATTAAATATGTATTAGTTATAAATGTGGATACCTCCTTTGGTACTGAAATTATCCTGATGAAATTGCTTTAGTGGGATCGTAGATTTTGTGTACTTTATTTACTGCACTTTATATCCCCAAAGTAACCAAAAAATAGAACAAGTGGTGCATAAATAGCACTCCTGTAATATTGAACACTTGCAAAAAAAAGTTGACTCTTCCTCTTCATTTTCTTGTTACAATCGGGCTTTATATTCTTGGCACTGTTGTCATTCTACTCCTAGCTGTGCTTCTGTCACAAACTACAGGGTTGATTCGAAATTGGATATGTTAATGATGTATTGAAAGATTTGGATTTTCTGCACTTATGGACTTTGTGGATGAGCATTGATTTGCGGTGTTTGCACCACAATGATGTGGTGTGACAATGCAGTGGAATCAACTATAGAAACAATTAAGGACTTGCATAGTTTTAGAAAATGTTTCTTTTTTACTTTTAATCATGGTAGTTCAATCCTGATACAAATCATGTATTGGAGAGCTTATATTTTGAATCTAGGATCGTTTCGTGCCGTGAATCATAAAATTTATGAACATTTTAAAAGTGTAACATATGCTTAATATGACATATAAACATGCCAGGATATCATTAATAACAACCACATAGTCAAAAAGAGAGGTTGTATCTATGTGTATTTACCACACAATTTCAGCAACACAACCTCCTAAAAACACTGCCGTTGCCATGGATAAAATTCTTATAACAAATATGCTACTAAACAAATTTTGCATTATAGCCATCCAAAAAACAAGTGTTGTTGGTTGCTACTGCAGATCATGGTTGCGGCTTACACACTCATCTTATTGTACTCATTTATGCTTGTTCGAGATATGATTTGATTATGTTAGATATATGATTTGGTTACATTAAATATGGAGATATGATATGACGTAATTAGAAAATATCTTGTCAAATATTTCCCATCATTAGATGTTATTTGGTTTCTTATTATTGTATCTTTTCTTCATTACAAATAACAGTTACTCATGTGTGCACACAACACACGAGATTCATTATATTCCTTCTCAGTTTTTCTCTTGTCAACATGATACAAGAGCAACATCATCCTCTGTAACGTGTTTTCTCATTGATCCTTACAATGTTATCGTCTCTTTAAAGCCAACATTCACTATAGTCAATGTAATTGGTCATTATCACTATGATTAAACTCCCCATTGGGCTTGGTAGGAACTTTGTGCTCACAAATAACCTCTGGTGCCTTTCTCCGTTTTTATCACCCAACTTGTATCCTATCATTTGTGACTTCTTTATTAATTTTCCCTCATTTTGCAATATTGAACTAGATACTTAAATTTAGAAACTTGTGGCATGGCATCTCCAGTTTTACCCCCAGAGTCATTTTCCTCTTGTTTCATGCTAAAATTGCAATGCGTATATTTGTTTCGCTTCTGCTCATGCAAAAATCCTTAGGGTCCATTTTCTGCCCTTTTTTATGATGGAAAGGTAGGTATGCTAAAGCATATCACTATATATAGCTTACAATCCCAACTAGGTTGGCACCCCAAGCTCATCAATCATTTGTAGCATGCCAAATCATTTGGTATCAGTTTTAATCCCAGAAGCTCTTAAGTTGAAGGTTAATTTCCTTTTATTTCTCAATTAAACTGAATCATTTACAAAAAGGAACAGTTCACCAATTTTTCTTCAATATCTTGGTTCAAATAATTTGATTTTCTTTACATATTTTTGGAAAGCTTATATATCTCACATTCCTTATTCTTTGTCCCAATTTCCAACTTCTCAAAAGCGTTGGATCATTCCTTGCACAGTTTTCCGTGTCTGATTTCTGTCCTCCTTTGTTTATAAATTTTAACTTTATGGAGCATGGTGGTTCTCTCCACAAGTGTGGAAAATTATATTTTAATCCATGAGATTTACAAAGATCGCTATTATATAAGCCATTATTTCACAAAAATGTAATTGAGTTCTTTAAAAGTAAATAAGTTATAAAATAAAGAAAAATGATATATCAAATAATTCTTTTTAATTAATTTTTTAAACATTATTTTATAGAACAAATTCATTAGCAAAATTTCTTCCCTTAAAACTTTTGGAATTGTTTTTTGAAACAGAATGGTCGAACATGCTTTTTCTTTCTTTTAAGTAGGTTTCATAACTAATTTAATAAATAGTTTTGAAAAAACCAAAAAGAAAAAAAACACACAATCTTATTCACCCGTATTTTTCTAAACTTAGTGTACCCAAAACTGGAAACATCGGATTTGAAGAATAAAATGAGCTACAACAAAGGATATTAATATTTGATTCTGTAATACAATAGATCCTGAATTGGTCCTAAAAGTGAGATGACTTTCTAATCATTTGTATTTTGTTTTGCATCACATTATATCAATTTCATATCCTGTTATATTCTGTTGATATTCTCTAATTTCCACCTTCCCTACCTATTGCCTACAATTTCAGTGACTTTCTTGTCTAAGGTAGGTAATAACACTCATGTAAAGTATTATTCTCTTATTGTAGGTAACCAATCGGAGGATAAATTTTATAGTTGATAACAGTGAGATCAGCACCACAATGGATGGTTCTAATTCCAATGTCGAGGCAGGGAAACAAGAAAAAGATCGCAGCTGGCTAATGTCATCTCTTCACCAAATTTATAGTCGGAGGTGAGCTTATTTCGTAGACCATACTATTATCTATTCATTCTGTTGCATTTTAGTGTTTTGCCATTTGAAGTATAGTGTGTCATGAGTTTGCTAATTAAGACAGTTAGTATATTAGTTGATTAACTAGAGGGTGCGTAGTGAAGAAATAAATAGAGGTCTTACAAAGTAGTTTACGCTTAATTCAGTCCTTAAAAATCAGCTTGTCAAGTGAGTACTGTGCTCACTTATATATTGTATTGTGACACTATCTCTAGTTGATGTGGGAGTTAGCTTGTAATGTGAGTATTGTGCTCACATCATCTAGGCTTGAAACATAGATGATATAGCGAGTGGCCCTTCTAATAGAGCTAGGATAAACTCTGATGTTATGAAACTATAAACCAGTTATGAAACTAAGTTAGCTACCATTGACATCTCAATAACCTGATGATGCTATACATATCGATAATTGTATACAGTTAAGTTCATTTACTCTTAACCATCTGTGAAACAAGTTTAACCTTATTTACATGTGTAGTTGAATGTGTGCCAGGGTGGACACCAGGTGTTGGTTCCTTATTTCCTTTTTATTTTTGCATTAAATAAAATATTTTTTTTCTTTTTATTCCCATTTCTAATGTAGGTTCCTTAGATATGTTGAATGTGCACTTAGCCATTGATGTTAGATATTTGTCTCTGAAGCTATAAGGGAATATCCTTGATTAGTTTAAGTTTCCTCCACAGTCGTTTGTAACTTAGAACTTTTCTTATTTTTAAGAATTAATACTTTCCTCTCTTGAGACGTGAAGCAATGTGTTCTCTTTTTTTTATCTGCATGAAGTTTTCTAGTAGTTTTTATTGTTCATTTGCAGTATACTTCCTTTTTAACAAAATGATTTTAGTGGTTTATAAGTGTTAGTTCCTGTTACAGATACCTCCTTAGAAGAAGTGCCCTGGAGTTATTTATGGTGGACCGGTCAAACTTCTTCTTTGATTTTGGGGTATTTCTTCTTAAATATACCAATTTATTTCCTTTAAATTTTCAAGAAAAAGGATTTGTTCCTTTGAATTTAGGGAGTATACTTACGGGGATAAACTACAATTATAATCATAGCTTAAAAAAAATCAAAGGTTCAGATTTCGATTAAATTCACACACAAGTTTGACAAACTAAGAAGCTATTAAAATCGCAAGTCTCAACCATTAATTTTCTATTCAATGGTTATATATATACTTTATCCTCTAAAGTACAACCTAATTTTAGAGGAGCTAAATTCTATCATAATATCATTTAGTTTTTAAGGTTATCTCAACACTGATGTGATTCATAACATTTTACTTATAACTGTTGAATGCTGTACATTTTAATCCTTGTCTAAGCTTTTACATGGAAGTTCAAGAATAGTTTTATTTCTAACATGACCCTTCTTGCAAGAGCCTTTCGATCTTAACATGAAATTTGATTTAATTTTGGAGAATGGAGGTGGAAAGGATTGGACACTTGACCATTGGTCTTGAACGCTTTCATACCATATTAAAGATCAACTCTTCTAAAATCCTAAGCTGATTGGTGGACGCTAAGTAATTGTTTAGTATGACTAACATTTTCCTTTCTACTTCCCTTTTTAGAATGGTGAAGGGCGTAGAAATGCATATCGTGCAATTGTTCAATCACGACCTCCTCATTTAAACAATATATATCTGGCTACTCAGGTAATATCCTTTCTGTGATTTTGTCTAAATTTTTCTACATCTGGGCTATATGAATAAATGTCAATGAAATATATAAAACTCATGCTGATGTTTATGCAATTTTACATTTGTGATATAGAGTATCTTTTGGGTTTCATGTGGTCCAAGAATCTAAAGAAATTTTCTTCTTGTTTTAGAGGCCTGAACAACTTTTGAAGAGAACTCAACTCATGGAACGCTGGACTAGGTGGGAGGTAAGAGCCTTGATTCATTACCAAAAAAATAATTTGCATTATAAATGGGTACTCATCCCTTAAGTACATGGCTACACGAGTTTTGTATTTCCTTTGTGCAGATCAGTAATTTTGAATATCTAATGCAACTCAATACACTGGCTGGGCGCAGTTATAATGATATTACCCAGGTGACCTCCCCATCCCCCTTAATTTACTTCATTTAATTAATCTATTTAATCCTATTTTCGTGATTTTAATTTATCATCATTACCAATTTTTGGCAGTATCCGGTTTTCCCTTGGATTCTTTCTGATTACGGTTCAGAGAGCTTGGATCTTTCTAATCCCTCTTCTTATCGAGACCTTTCAAAGGTGTTATGTAATGAAATATTTCTTTAGAAGCTATTGTAAAAGCATTTATAATGTGTCTTCATAGTTTTTTTTTTTTTTTTAATGTCATGCAGCCAGTTGGTGCACTCAATCCTGATCGACTGAATAGATTTCAGGAGAGATATACTAGCTTTGATGACCCAGTCATCCCCAAATTCCATTATGGATCACACTACTCAAGTGCCGGAACAGTTTGTCCCTTATTTTTATATATTTCTAGTATCAGAATTGTTTGTTGGCATTGCTGATATGTTCTTTTAGTATCTTCAACTATGTTTGGGTCTTGGGCTTATTCGCTTAATCTGAATTCACTCACCAAATTAGTTCAATGCAGATAGTTTGATCAAAATGTAGCTTTTAAGTGGTTAACTGAACACAGATCTAATTTTATGTTTGATTGTATTGTATTTGATTGTGTTTTTGGATTTTGTATGTCCAGATATGATGCTTGCATAGTTCCTGCAGCAAACTAACATAATTGCGCAGAGAAATTATTCCGATATTATGAATCTACCCTAAATTGGGATAGGCTGCCCTTAGTACCTATGATTTCAAAAGGCAACTATACAAACTATTATATTAATGGCCTTTTAGTAAATTCACGTTCAGATAAATTTTAATTAATTGTTTTGGCATCTCATTCTGTGTGTGTAAAGTAGGGCAGTGGATGACTTAAGATTTTATTAATATTGGTTGGCTTTTTGAAAAATTAGTGGCAGGATCGGTTGGAGTGTTTCTTTAGGTTGAGGCATGGGAATTGGGAGCTGTATAGGTTATTCGAACAGTAGATTCTGGCTTTTAGAGAACGGGATGATTTGAGTGAATCAATTAGGGGGAGAACCAAACTTATAAATACTCCATTGAACATTTCATATTAGTCAATGTGAGACTTAGGCACTCGATAATACCCAGGTCCTCATAATGTATTTTTAATGTTGACTGCCTAAAAATTGCATTTCGTGGAAGGCTTGAATTATATAGTAAACTAAAATGAGAAGAATCTCCATATCTATGATTTCTTGGGCACCACTACATCTTGCTTTTGATAGCAATGTGCAACCAAATAGGAAGCATTTTGCTGAAAAAATACTCATAAAATGTTCCTTACTAAAACTTAATTTTAGTCATCATCGTCATCAACAACATAGCCTTATCCCAGATATTTTTTTAATTCATTGATGCTTTTAAAGTTTATCTATGAATAAATGAGCATTACATCACTTTAAATAGAGCTTCATTGATGCTTTTAAAGTTTATCTTTGAATAAATGAGCATTACATCCTTTTAAATAGAGCTCTTATTTTTTAGTGAAGAAGCCCTGATTCTACATAGAGCTAGACTTGCCAATAATATTTCAACTTGCACTGCATAACATCTACGCAATTAAAATCGAAATGCTTGTACTGAAGTTGATTTACAATTTACAGAATTTAGCAATCATAGTTTCAATCTAGTAAGGTCTAAGGGATATACTTATTGGCCCCAAGACAGAGAACTAAGTCAATATATGAAAGAATATTATCGTTAAGCTTGCGTTTTCTTGATATTTTGCTTTCTGCTTCATTGTTTCTTTTGCTTCATGAATTCAAGTCTCCTTTTTTTGTTTGTATTATAATCACTATGTCCTCTGATGCCTGATTTTCCCCGTTCGTTTAATAATACAATAGCAATAGAAGTAATTATTCAGTATGTAAACTCAATTGTCTTGCATGGGCTTTTTAGTTGCTGATTCTGAAATAACTAATATTTATTATCTTCTTTTACAGGTTTTGTATTATCTTGTCAGGGTTGAACCGTTCACTACCCTTGCAATCCAACTGCAAGGTGGAAAATTTGACCATGCAGATCGAATGTTTTCTGATATTTCTGCTACTTGGAATGGAGTTCTTGAGGACATGAGCGATGTAAAGGAATTGGTATGTATATACTTCTAAAACATGATTGTTTTATATATATTGGGAAAAACTTGAGTACTATATTGATTAGGGAGAATACCAAAATACAGTTTATTAGTGGGAGGAAATTATCAATGAATGGGCTGGTTTTGTCAGATTGAGTTAGATCTAAATTCATTTTAAGAATATATTTGTATACATTGGGGGGATTTTACCTAGGTGTCTTCAATAGGAGGATGCTTTTTATTAATATTGAATTTTTATTATGATTTCACTGAAACTATTATCATTAACAATTTTTTATTACTACTTTTTAGGTTCCTGAGCTATTTTACCAATCCGAGGTCCTCACAAACGAAAATTCAATTGATTTTGGCACAACACAAACGGGAGGAAAGCTTGGTATGTTTCATTGATGTTTTCTGCTTTAGTTTTGTTTGTGTGAGAATGTCATTTGTGATATCATGGTTAATAGCTTACTTCTGCTTTATCAGATACCGTAAAGCTTCCTGCTTGGGCTGAAAATCCAGTTGATTTTATTCATAAGCACAGGAAGGCTCTAGAGAGTGAGTATGTATCTGCTCATTTGCACGAGTGGATTGACCTCATATTTGGGTAGGTTTTTAATTGTTTTAATTTCACCCGAATGTTTGATGCTTTGCTCTGCTGCTTGTTTTCTTTTCTTTCTATTTTCATAAGTTGGTTAATCCATTTTATTTTATAACTATTCTAGTTTACAAAATTAAGTTGATCTGCTCAGGTATAAGCAACGGGGCAAGGAAGCTGTTACAGCAAATAACGTTTTCTTCTATACTACCTACGAAGGGACAGTGGATCTTGATAAAATCTCTGACCCAGTATGTTTCTTTCACATCTCCATATTTTCAACTCATTTATTTGTTTTGAGTAAAATCCTAAAGTTTCATAGTATGCAAATATGGTAGTCATACATAATGTAGTTATGTAATTATGGTAATTAGGGCATCTATAAAATAAAATTCTTGTACTTAATGCTTTTTACATGAATAATATTCTCAGTTGTGAAGTTGAGACAAATGGATTTCATTGTCTCTCGTTTCTCTCTTCCTTAACATGGTATTCAATGCTTGAGGAGGATGACAGGTAATCCTCAGCCATTAAAAAATGATGGGCCCATTGTCCACTAGTGTTAGACTTTCAGTGACAGAGAAAACAAATAATTATTTGTTGATGTTAATTGATTACAATCGGGGTGGCTCATTTCACAAGTGAATGGAAGGTTCTATACTCTTTAGTGCGGTACATCAGTCTCCTATACGCTAACAACTATAGGCAATTATTTTATTGGGAAACCATGATCCATCTATAACTTTCATTAGAACTGTCATTGTTCATCCAGATTGTTGGTTTCTGTCTAGTAAACTTTTTCATTTGATGACCACCCATTGGTTGGTCCTTGGCTCCTCTAGAATGTCAGATCACTGCCAAATCCACTCTGTTATGACACACTCATGTACCATACAATCGTTCTCTGAGTGGCTGTATTCACTATGAGTTCTGACCAACAGTTGCATCAGGAAAAAAGACCAAATTCCACATTACTATTGATAGTGACTAAATAGTGTATATAAATGGGCGAATACTCTCACTCTATAGCCTTTTGGGGTTTGGATTAGAGCAGACCTAAATTTTTAAAATATTCATCATAATATGATATTTTTACAGCCTAAAAATATATTTAAGCTATTATATGTTGTATACTACTATGTTATTATGACACTTTAGGATAACTATAAATCCTTATATTTATTAGTTACAGTATAAATGATGTTTTTCACTATGTAATTGAGACACATTTCCTTTACATCTATTGTTTCACTTCCTTAATAATGTCCCCTCATGCATGAGTTCTTTGAGCTTAAAGCATTGACCAATGCACATGATTGCCTATCCTGCGTTAAGAGCCAACTTTTTATTAGAAGAATGAGAGTAGCAAGTATGGGTGGTAAAATTGATGAATCAGAAAAATATTTATTCGGATTATAATAATCCATTACTCAATTTTGATCTGCTAAATTATTTAAAAACCAGATCTGTCCTGAACCATTTGATTATCTATTAATAGCTTTTTGATCGATGGATATCCAATCCATACACAAAAATATACTACTTCAAGTTGTATATATAAGGAACATGTATCTAGTTATGAAGACGAATAAAAGTAGTTAAATTAGTTAGTTTTAATGAATAATGTCATAAGTTTAAATTTTATTTCAAAGATACTCATAAAATTAAATAGTTTAGGTGGTAGTTATATATAATGACACTACTAATAATTCAATGAGTCTTTCTTTAAACCAATATAAAACATATATTGTTAATGGTATGATAAATGCACCCACTTTCACGAGCAACAATGAATATCTCATTAATATACTTCACAGTAATTAATGGTACAAAAAGAAATTAACAATTATGCATTTGAAGGTTTATGTTTCTAATATTTAGAATAAAATGTTACTATTTGTTTCCCGTATAGAGGATCCGTTCCTATTTTTAAACATTAATTATTTCTATTTCCAAAAAAAGTTAAAATATATTTTTTGCAAATTTAAAAAGTATTACATTTAGGAAAGATTTAATTATGAAAAAAATTGTTGTATTAATTTGATCTATTTAGTATTGATCAGAGGATCCATTAGATTTTGATAAATAGTTGATGGATCATTATCCATCCATAAAAGTAAATGAATGGATTGAATGAATTGTGGATAAATTGAATGGATGACGGATAAATAGATTGTTTTGCCATAGTTCGAACTCTAGACCATTTGAATAAAAAATTGGATAACATGTCTTGAACTAACTACGCCCAAAGCTATTATGTGAAGATACCTGATTAATTAGTAGTTTTATATTACATCCAAAAAATATGCTGTCAATAATTGTAATTGAGTGGATAAGTTTTATTGAAAAAAATTATGCATCATAAATTGGTATAATTGTGCTAACCTTCCCTGAAGTTAGCCACATCCCTTTTTTTTGTGGATAGGTTAGCTGTACTCGTAGGCCTTACTGAACAAAAACTATACCTAAGTCCCTTCTCTTATGTATGATTCTTATGCATTGACACCTTTATTCTTTTAAAGAACTGCATATACTTCCCTTATTTTTATGCACAAACCAAACACGTAAGACCTAAAAGATAACAAATCAAGGGACATGTGAAAGAAGTTTTTAGTATAAATTTTTTCATACTAAATTTAATCTGAGGGGAAGACCATGTAATACCCTTAAATTAATCTGTTGCGAGATAGTTTTAGGAAACCACTTTTGTTGCATCATAATGTAACCAAGACAATTTATTCATGTTTATTTAGATTAATATTTTCTTTTATTCATGACAAGTAAAGGTAGAACAGCGTGCAATACAAGATCAGATTGCTTATTTCGGACAAACACCGTCCCAACTTCTGACTGTTCCTCACTTGAAGAAAATGCCATTAGCAGAAGTTCTGCATTTGCAGGTAACAGCTGATCATTGGATAGTTTTTATTGAGAAGTTACATCTATACTGACCATCCAAAGAAGATTACATCTTATCCTTCTGATTTAATGGAGAATCATCTCTCAAGATTGAACACTCTAATTTATTACACGAGGGTTCTTTAAAACTGTACATTCATTGGCCTACCAATGCTTTTTCCATTGATTTTTGTTGTTAGTGGTGCATCCACAATGTGCAATTATGCTTTGGTGAATTTGTTTGGAACGTTGGTGTATTTGACTGTAAAGCACCAAATATTTTGAAAAGGTTTCAGTGGCACTACTTTTGGTTTGGATAAGATTAAGCATTTGGTATATAAAGTTCACAGCCCTTTAAATGGGGTCTAGCTAGTAGATGTGCTAAGGGATCGATTGGATAGCTTTTCTATTGATTTTCTCTTTAACTTAACATTGTTGTTTTATGTTTTATGTTTTATAGTTGTGGAATTCCTCCTTCTCCTTGTATATTTTGTCCCTTTACTTAGTAAGTTTCTTTTATTAAAGAGAAATAATCTTTCAGATTCTTCTTGTTGAAACAGTTCTCTTTTCTGGGTACCTCATTAGATTATCCAACATAATCATGTGGAATTCCACTTCTGGTTTTTTTTTTTATCAGTGAATTCGCTTTTTGTTGTAACTGGGAATACTTAGCTTTTAATATTTTTTACTTAGCCTGCACACTAGTATTCTTTTTAGGAAATATATTCTGATTTTGAAAGGTGTTGGGATACCTGATATCTAAAACACTTCTTTTAATCTAAAACGATGTAAATGCTATTTTTTTTGCATTAGATTTTTGTAAACCTGTGACTATTATTGTTTATGAAAGAGTTACTATGCTTGGTATAGAGTATGTAAATAGAATGATATTTTCAATGTTAAGTACGTGACAATGCTTATATTTCAATATCAGACAATATTCCGTAATCCAAAAGAAGTCAAACCATATGATGTTCCATTCCCAGAACGCTGCAATCTTCCTGCAGCTGCCATTCATGCATCTTCAGATACAGTTGTGGTTGTTGATATGAATGCACCAGCAGCTCATGTTGCACAACACAAGTGGCAACCCAATACACCTGATGGGCAGGGTACTCCTTTCCTCTTTCAACATAGAAAAGCTACGTTAGCCTCTGCTGGTGGTACTATTATGCGTATGTTCAAAGCACCGGCTACATCGTCTGTGGAGTGGCAATTCCCCCAAGCTGTAGCATTTGCTGTCTCTGGAATTAGAAGCCAAGCTATTGTTTCAATAACATGCAACAAAGAAGTTATTACTGGTAAATCTAAATGCTTAAGATTGATTTAATATCCTGCCTCTGGTTTATGAAACGAGCTCTTCTGAAGGATATATACTCATGCTAGCAAAACTTCGAATTAATTAAATAGTGCTATTTATCAATTACATGGAATCTTTGTTAGGATTTGAACCATAAATGTGTGGGATTATTTTCATGTTATGATGTTTCCTTTTATTCTTGGTTTTAGAAACTGAGCTGGATTGATTGGAAATCAGTCTAGTTACTAGCTGGTAACACCAAAAAAGCCAGCCAATTTCAGATCAGGTCCAAAACTGTGCAGAAAGTCAGTGGAACAGTATTTGTCAAATTTTTCCATTTTTAACTTAAATTGAACCTAATTTTTTTTAAGATAAATAAAAAACACATTTAAGGTTTACACTTAGTTATAAATAATTTTTTCCCATTACTAATATTTTATCTTATGAAACATATAATTTAGTCATTTATATTTTTTTATATCTTGATTTCTTATAACTTTACATTTTCTATTACTTCAAATATTATGTAATATAAAAAAGTAAATTTAATTGTTACCGGTTCACCTACAATTCAACAACGTAATTTTTTAAACAATGCTTGTATAGTAATCAAATTTAGTGTCTACAATTATTGTAATATCTACAATTCTGTAGATCTGTAACCTATAAAGCTAAATGCCCAGGACTGGTGCTCGAATTTTAGTTCCAAATGTTGCGGTAGTCCAAATTAGCATATTCTAATCATCAATCAAATCTTGCCAATTTTAAATTATAGAAATAATAATAAATTATAATATAGTTGTTCACTATCAGGATATATGAATATCATTTTTATCTTCCTTTATATTCAAGACCTTAGAGTATCATTTTAATTTGATTGCTGGTCTGCATTGCTCACTTCCATTGCGATATTTCGAAGTAACATTTACTGAGAACATAGTTCATCTGTTTTTTGTTTAAAATAACTTATATTTTTTTCAGCCTCTTGGGTCTTACGGAGTTTTAGAAACATGGACTGCATTTTGTTGTAGTTGATTTTGCATACTTAATATTTGACGTCTAATTTTGTAGTTTGCTTCTGATTGATTAGGTGGGCATGCTGATAGTAGTATTAGGCTAATATCCTCAGATGGAGCTAAAACATTAGAAACAGCTTATGGGCATTGTGCTCCTGTAACATGCCTGGGTCTTTCACCTGATAGTAACTACCTAGTGACGGGATCCCGAGACACAACAGTATTACTCTGGAGAATACATAGGGCACTTGCGGCTCACACTAGTGTCATGTCAGAACATTCCACTGGGACAGGCACGTCATCTTCATCTAGTAATGGTTCATCGCACATGCTAGAAAAAGACAGGAGACGTCGAATTGAGGGTCCCATACATGTACTTCGGGGCCACCACACCGAAATACTTAGTTGTTGCGTTAACTCGGATATTGGAATAGTTGTTTCTTGCTCCCATTCATCGGATGTCCTCTTGCACTCCATAAGAAGGGGGCGTTTAATTAGAAGGCTGGATGGGGTAGAGGCCCATACTGTCTGCCTTTCCTCTGAGGGGGTTGTAATGACTTGGAATGAATCTCAGCATACTCTCAGTACTTTTACACTCAATGGTACTCCGATTGCAAGAGCACAATTATCTTTCTTTTGCAGTATCAGTTGCATAGAAATTTCTGTTGATGGGATGAGCGCTTTGATTGGAATAAATTCCCTTGAAAATGGTAGACCCTATAATAATAGTCCCAACTCGCGTAAGTCAGGTGACGATTTTTATTCAGAATCAGAAGAAATTTTTGAAAACACCGGAATAGATGTTCCATCGCCATCTATTTGCTTCCTGGATATGCACACGCTGGAGGTAAGCATTAAATTTGGATTTACGTTTTATCACACATTAAAGTGCTGCATTCTATTCATCATTTTCATATACCATAACCAAGCATTTGATCTGAAAGAGCAACAATCAAAGCAAGGTTTTTATTTCCTGTCTTGGAATTTATAAAAATCATCTGCGGATATGTATTTTCAAATAAAAAATAATTGATTGCTAATGAAACAAATTAAATATTCTTGGACCAGCATTTTTTGTGGGTTCCATATACTAGCCAGTTTCCTCAAAGATCTCCACTCTCCTACTTTTTTTGTAGGTATTTCATGTATTGAAGCTGAAAGAAGGGCAGGATATCACAGCTCTGGCTCTAAACAAGGATAACACAAATCTTTTGGTTTCAACTATGGATAAACAATTGATAATCTTTACTGATCCTGCTGTAAGTTAAATCTTATGACATACCAATGGTCCTTGAAGTGGAGTTTTTCGTAATTGTCCTGAACTGTAAACTGATTAGACAGAACAAACTTATATATTGCCCGTCCAGTTTCTTAAAGTGCATAATATTAGTAGTCACTGCATCACATGGGTGTAGTTTGATGTTTCTGTGTGTTCTCTGGAACCAACCAAGTGCACAGAATCAAAATATTTTGCTCTATACTGGTGACTTTAAATGATGTGGAATTTCCACTATTCTTCACTACATTTGAAGTTTAGGTGATGACAGCCACTGATGAGATGTGAACTTTTGATGTGCACGAAATGAAAGCCAACTATTCGTCTAAATAAATCTGTCAATTGTGCCTCTAATTGTTCTAGTGTCTAAACTGTTCCATTCGATGGTTATTAATACTGCTACTTACTGTTTGCAGTTAAGCTTGAAAGTCGTCGATCAAATGCTCAAGCTTGGCTGGGAAGGTGATGGACTTCAGCCTCTCATAAAATCATAGCTTGTAGGGTATACATTAATGGGTTACAGATCTTCTACACACAATCAGTTAGGAAAGTTAGGTTGAGGTTATGACACAGGTTTGTAAGCATATTGGTTGCACCCCTATGGTTTAGTCTTGTGGCATATGTAACATCCTACTGTTACCACTAGTTTTAGATTTTTTAGATTTGGCAGAGGGTTCTTTGCTCCTCCGGTTGTGCTATAGTGTTGATATTGGACAAGCTTCTGAGTTCCGACTGAGGTTTGAGCCATTTTTGTCCCACCATTTTTTTATTACAGAGAATTATATAATAGCTATTCTTTCTTGTAATGCTGCTGCTATTCTTTCTTGTAATGCTGCTGCTATTCTTCCTTGTAATGCTGCTGCTTTTCAGATGTTGCGATTGATTAGATTGATGTTTGAATGGTCAATATTTGTTGATATAATAACCAAATTTCAGTTGTTGCTTTTTCAAATATCTCGTTATATAAACTACTCCATGAATCAAAGTCGATGTTGCTGACGAGGAAATGCTGCTACTTTATCAAATTGATCGCTTATTATTAAGACATTTTAAAATAATTAAAATATCTGCAACCTTTGCTAAGACTTTTAGTTGGTCAATTTTAAAATGTGTAAAAAAAGTTTAAAGAGGTCACAAAGCCAAGGCTAAAATATGGTTAATCGTTGCATATATATTGGGACATCTCTTCAGCTTGAATGATAAGGAACTTACAAAATTTTAGGCAGTCAAAAAAGAATTATTGATATTTTATTGTCTCACCTTATTTTAAAATATTTGACTTCATGTATACGGATTTGTAAATGATAAACCCAAATGTTAACCTGTTCTTTAAAATATAAGGTACCATCAACATGTTTGCTGATAAAAAAAAATAATTCACGTTAAGTGGAGGAAATAAATCCTAATTAGCCATGATGAGTTTGAGTAATTTGTAATATTGTAGGCTTAATCTTATTGTTGTCACTGTTTTGAAATAATCATGTAAGATGTAGGTACTTGTTTCATTAACGTATAGTTAAACCTAGTTTTAGTTCAATATGAGTTTTATTTTTTTTTTTCACTCGATTAACTTTTGTTATTTAACCAAACCGGCAAATAAGAAAAACCTAAACTTAAAAAGAACGAGATAACAACCTTAAATTATTTTTAATTATATATAAGTAGAGCTAGAAAAAAAAAGCCTAAAAATTATAATTAAAAAAGAGCTTCAAAATGTATTGTTTTAAAAGGGATAGTATATTATATTAAGTTTATTAAATTAAAATAAAATAATTAATTCTTTATCGAACTAGGAGTGAATATTTAGATTTAAAAGTAAACGGGGTTGAGAGAGAGAGTCCCCCCACTCGTTACTAGGTTATGGTTTGTTTTTAGTTCACAAGACATCGACGGCTCGCAAACTCTTCTTTTTGCTGAAATTTCCGCCTAACTCTGTTCACCGCAGCTCCGCTAGCACAATCTGCATTCACCTCGATTACGAACTCCTCCGCGCAAACCACCAGGAGGCTCCGTCCACCCTTCCCAACCGCGACTCCAGTGTGACTCTGCCGCTGCACAGTTGTAAGCAACAATGATTCTCCCCCGGTTCCTGTTGGCTGTGCATTGCTGTAATTGAATAAATGGATCTATGAATTTTCCTTCTTTGTTTGTTTGTGCCTGCTACTGATTTTCCTTCTTTGATTAGTGTTTACAGTATATAGAGAAAGAAATGGGAGGGAAGGGAAAGAGAAGGAGAGAGAAAAACTACAGGGCTGCTCATGGTGGCTATAGTGGCCTCCCTCCCCCACCCAATCCTTCCCAGCTCGATGCTTTACCTTCCAAACTCCGCCAAATCATGTCTTTCTCTCAACACCAAAATGGTCCTTCTCTTTCTCTCTCACCTTTTATCTCTTCTTTTCTGTTTCTCATGCGCCTCTTATCTTTTCAGGGGCTAATGGGTCGTCAAAGAACAAAAATATCGACGATGGGCATGCCCAAAATGTAATCTTCAATCATTTTTCTTTTTTTTTAATTTGCTGCTCATTATTTATTTCTTTATTTGATTCTCTTTGATGGTTTATGAATAAGTGGCGAAAATGGTAGGTTGGTTGATTTTTTGTTACAAGAATTTGTTGCTTTTTGTAACTGAATTTTGGAATGTGCGTCGTTGTGATTGTGAGTACATGATGCATTTATTGGCTCCCTTACTGTAATGATTTATTATTCAGTGACTCTTGAATTGGATGAATATGCACATTGCATATTCAGTATTTGCTTTGCACTACCATTCAAGGTTTTAATTGCAGCCACTGTTATGGTTTCATTGCAATTGTTGATATTTTTAGAAATTGCGGGTTTAAAATTCAGTGACTCTTGAATTGGTCACTCTGTGGTTGTGGAGACCTAAAAAACCTTACGATGAGGATAAAATCATGGTCAAAGACCCTTTTTTAAAACCTCTTTCTGTTGTTTATCACTTGTATTGAACTTGTTTATACTCTAAAATTCTATCTGAGTTATCCTTGTGGGTTCCGGCACTCAGTAGAATAGAATATATGTAGGTTTTGAGGTATTTGATAAAATAAAATTTCACCCAACATCAGAAAACTGTATTTGTAGTTTTTGTCATGGTTACCAAGATTCAATAATTTATGATTAATAGGTTATTATGAAAAGATATGTCTTGTTTGTGTATTTATTGGATGATCATTTGAGCAGAAGACTGCTTCAAAGGACAAAGGTGATGTTCGAACCATAGATGTCAAGGAGGGGAATACTAATGGACAATTGAAGGAGCCGCACCATATGGATAGGACTGAGGAACAACTTTCGGAAAGTGGTGCAGCTGACCAGAAAAAGAAAAAAAGGAAAAGGAAGGAGGTTAAAGATCTCAGATTTGAAATGGAAGTGGATAAATCAAGTTCCCAGTTGAAAAGACGAGAGCGTAAGAAAAAGTAAGTGAGAAAAAACCTTCATGTTTGTCCTTTTCTATTGGGTTTAGAGAGTGTACTTTGTGCTTTCTATGTGAAGGCTATCCACAGATTTAATTCTTCTTTTCTTATCAGTTATTGTTAGTATTGCATTTACTTTAAAATGTAAATGGTGCATTCAAAAAGAGTATAAAATCTTATTCATATTGCAACAAATTGAAGAATTTTTGGTTGTATCCATGTTTATGTCTCAATGCTCATTGTCATATTTTAAAGTTCAAATAATACAAAATAGCTCTTTTTTTGTTCATATTACTTTCGTCTGCAAAAAAACTTGAAAGAAACAACCTTTAGTTTGGAGATATTAAGGGTACGATTATATTGTACATTATTGAAATAATTACTTTTTAAACCGCAAGAATGTAAGCTGGTTAGCTTTAGTTGCGTTTCTTTTTTCTTTTTCCCTCCATTTCTACAAGTCTATGTTTATTCTGTGAACAGGATTTTCAAAGTAAGCAGAATTGGATGTATTTATACCAGTGCTTATTGTCCCTATTTTATGTGAGAGCCTACCAATATGCGTAAACAAAGAAATACTTTGTTACATTTGAAGTTGAACTTGTGAAATTTCTTTACACTAAAAGAATAACACAGGACATTGCTTTAGCTCGTTCTAATCTCAATCATTCTAAATTCTTCAGGTATCTGGAAGCAAAGAAGAAGAAGCACAAAAAATCCCATGAAGAAGAGAAACTGGACTTCCCAGAACATGAAAAAGTAAAATTTGGAGATATTGTTCAAGCCCCACCAAAGCTATCTGCTCCTGCTAAGGTAAGTACTTGAAATTGTTTGCTTTCCAAAATGGTTCACACAATGCTTATTTTAGTACAATGTTTTGTTTGTGTAATGAAGGCATTCACGAATGCTTCTAAAGAGAGACTTAGACTCCAGGCTATAGAGGAATACAGGAGTCGCAAAGGATGGAAATCAAGGCCAGGAAGTCACCTTCCACCACCACTGACTACATCGGATTCTTAAATCAGTCCTACCATGTTGTGAAGCTTACTATGCTTACATGAGGTAGTCTTGCATATCATGCAGAGTACCCTGTACATGAACAAAGAACACATCAACATGGCTTTTTTGTTTTTCCTTGGAGGTAGGTTATCTTCATTCAGAAACAATTTATGGGTTCTTACGGTAATTATGATTTGATGACACATTTGTGCTTGGGTGGAAGTTATTTGTTACACTGCATCCATGTAAAGCCAATTACTGAGCTGATAGGATAGCTAAACTTTGTTAGAATATAAAGAAATATCAACTCAATTTTGCTGCTATTCAGATTTTGTATCTCCAAATATTCTTTATCTATGTTTTACATGGTTGGCTTTCAACATTTCTCTAACAGAAAATATGAACTCATGAAACCATCTTAAAAAAATAATATATGAAACCACTCTAATGTAGGAAACATTGTTGCATGTATGGCAAAGAGCATCATGTGTACGTACATTCAAACCCAAACAGCTAATCCTGTGGGACATGTAACACTGATATCAAGTTATTTACTTCAACTTTGGACTATAATTCATCATTATCCTTAAACAGCAAAAGCCTTAATCCTAACCATATACTTATGTCCAATGAAATTGCATGTTTTCATTTCTATTGTTTGGCATACACCAAACTTCTACAATTAGAGAAGAAGCAGAACAAAACAGAACGAACAGGCATCACCTTTCATTAGATAAAACAAGTTGCAATATTCTGGTCAACTTTCAAGAATGTGTTTAATGTTTCTTAACTACAAGCTGCCACGGGTGCTTATGCTATTGTTAGTTTTAACGTTATTTTCATATGGCTGATATGGTATTGAATAAATATTAGGTTAATCCTTTAAGTTGTATTCTTTTTAGGTTAACATTAAATTACTTAACCTTAGTCTTTTTTTAAATAAATAAATATTTCTTTTAAAATTTATCTTATTCAAAAAATATGAAATTTTCAAATTCTAATAATTTATTGTAAAATAAAAATGTAATGCGTATCTTTTTAAAATTGAATATTATCAGGATAAATATAGAACTTTACTGATAATTTAAGGATAAAAGTAACATTTCAATAAATATATAAAACATACGGAGGTTGTCGTTAGTCGTTTCATGTAATGTAGAAAATCTTTTTACTATAATAATAATTTTAAATATTAATATAATAATTAAATAAGATTATAATAATGAGTCTCGACCTTGTTTCTTAATTAAAATTTACAAATTTTTATAAACGTTAAATGTTTTGTGGGTTATTTGATTATTTGATATCTTACATAGAAATTTAATAGTCAATATTTTATCCTAAAATAATTTTGTAAACTTATTAATTGTTATTGAGTCTTGGATTGCCAGCATTCAGTGAAAATTTAAGTCAACATTAAATTTTAAAAAAGCATCAAGCTAGTGTTTTAACAAAATAAAAAATATCAACTAAAATGATTTTCTGAAAAAAAATTACGTAAACTTTGTTACTTTTATTGTGAATAAAAATATATAATAGTGATGTAAAACCTTATTAAGTTTAAATAAATATTTTCATCAATCTTTTCTTAATAAATAACTAATAAATTATTTAATTTTATTTGATTTAAGAGATAAACTAAATATTTTAAAACAATATTAAATTTTACTTTTTTAGTTAAAAATAAATTGTCTTAAAATACTTGTAACAGGGTTTAACATTTTTCTTATGTATAATTTAAATTTAGTTTCAAAAATTACTTTTTATAAAAAAAATCATAATTTTTCTTAATAAATCAAGACCACGCAATTCTTTTTATCATGGGACAAATCTACTCTAATATTGTTTAACAACATTTTTTATTTATACTACACAATTCATAAGAGAAGGTTTAGGTCGAACCTTAACGAATTAATAAACTGTAAATATGGCAATGACAATAATTACTATTATTGTCCAAGAGTACCAAATAAAGTTAAGAAGTATTAATCTTGTCAATAAGTATTTATTTTGTGGATAAGTAGTAAGGTTGAGAAATGACTATTTTGTCCACATAGTCTTGTCGAGAAGCAAAGTCAACAAATGTTAGTTTTGTAGAAAAGTACCAAAAAAGTTTGAGAAATACCAAGTAATATACTAAGAAGTATTAGACTTGTCGAGAAGTATTAGGTAAGATTAAGAACAAATTAAAAAATCATATACAATATTTATATATTCAATCAAACAATAATAAATATTTAAAATCAATCATAATGACTAAAGAGCAATTAAATCTAGATTAAAAATGATATAAGTCTATCTCGAAAGTTCATTCAGGTAAAAGTCAATTAAAAATAATATAAATAGATAATTGTATTTAGGTATTTACTATGAATATTATTACTTATCTTGTAACAATATTAAATATTATTTAGATCGAGTCTATCAAGATCGAGAAGTAACTATTAATCGAAGACTTCTAGATACAAATATTAATTAGTAAGGAATAATATTTTTATAAGGATCATCTTGGCTTTGTAAGAACTTTTGGTACCTATCATGAGATCGAATAAGACTTTGTTTAAGAACATAATTATTACCAATAACACGGTGAACAACAAATGTCCTCCCCTTAGAAAACACAAGAAAATCTTATACAAAATTAATTTAGCGTTAGCTTAGTCGACACTAAATTATTTTAGTTAAAAATTAATTTAAAAATTAGTGATGAATTAACATTAATTAAGTTAAGACTATTTAAAGTCAATTTTCAAAATTGACACTAATAAATTAGTATATATGTTTTTAGAGTTTAGAACGCATACAATACAAATCTAATACTATTGACTAATCAACATTGACTTTTACTTGTTAATCTCAACTTTTTAACTAATATTAAATTATTTATTTTCTTATAGTGAATAGATGTTTCTTTTACAAAAGCTAATAATTCAATAACTTTTGTAACGAGGATTTAAGTGAAATCAAATACCTATGAGAATAATAAACATTCCTCCATTAGTTTATGATGATGTAAACTTGATAAAATATTTGTGATGGTCAAATGCATAGAGTAAATGTTTGATTGTTACGCATGACTGTCATTTTCCAAATACTTTTTTGCTACTTGAGGAGAGGAAATTACTATTATAGAAAGTTTGAAATATAGTTAAATATATGAATTCATAAAAAAATAACAAAAATAATTATGGTTAATAAATTATAAACAAAATCATATAAAATATGAGGCTCTCTAATTTTAAGTCTTCAAATTATGAATTTGAAACTTTCTATTTTGTATATTATATATTATTTATTTTACTCTTTTTATCTATGAACTTCCTAGTCATTTTTAAAATTCTAAAAGAATCTCATAATAAATATTATAATAGTTTCATTTACAATGGTAATAAGTAAAGAATTATTTAATAATTCATAACTTAAACATAATATTATTATTATTATTATTATTATTATTATTATTATTATTATTATTATTATTATTTGTTAGTTGTGGAAAATTAAAATTTGAGTTCCACGCAGAATATTGAATGTCATATTGCTTTGAAAATCATAAAGAAGCAAAATATTTTGAATTGACAACAAAGCTCTGCTTTAAAATTGATTAATAATCTTAACAATAGAATAATACTTAAGTCCTTACTAGTATATTAAATTCTATACACGTATGAGTTAGAGGGAAAAGTATAGACATTTTGAGATTTGGTGTTATCTTTATTATTGACATGTAAGTATAAATTTTATCAAAGTTTTAAATTATTTATATTTTTTGGCACAAGATATTGTAAGACCTCTAAATTTAACCTTATTTCACCAAAATTAAGGATAATAGCAAATATTTACTATATTTTGGTGGATATATTGGTGTTATGGATGAAATAAATATTCTTGTCATTATTCTTACTAATTAGATCAAGTTTGTTACATTATAGAAAGAGATACCTAATACAAAATGTGAGGTTAGTTTGCAACTTTAATATATTAGATGAAAAAATGGAAATAATCCAGAAGTCACTTTAAAAAAAGGTGAAATAGTCATTTTAGAAATTATAGGGGTGCAGGAAGCAACTGCGTAAATTAAGGTATCCAATTTCAAACGGATTGAATTGGGCTCACCAAAAGATATCCAATTACAAACGGGTCGGGTTACTGATTGAAGTGTTGGGACCCGACCCAAGAGTTAGAAGGAAAAATAAAGTAAAAAACGGTGCGTATGGATTGTTCAAACTGAACGAGCCCTAATTTGAATTTGTGCGCCAGTCCCAAACCAGTGCAGTGAAAATCGCGTGCATTTGCAATGGAGGTTCTGTATTCGAAGCTCTACGACAAGTACACCAAACTCAAGGTTTGTTCTTCCATCAATAACCGATAAGATGGTTACGCTTTGTCACTAACTCTTCGTTTTCTTTCTCGTTGCAGTCTAAGAAACTCTCTGATTTGGATCATCTAAACAAAGAGCAAGAAGTTAAATTCGTGAATTACGTGTCCGGTACGTTTCTTCTCGGTCCCTTTCTGCGTGACTTACCGGAAGAACAACGAACGTGTTCTGAATTTCGAAGACTTTGGGTGTTGCAGCTGCAGAAGAGTTGATTGAGCACTTGAAAAGCGAAAAGGAGGAGCTTCTTGGACAAATCAATGAGTTGAGAACTGAATTGGCTTCACTTAGGCACGTTTTCAAAATGCAGCTTTTTGAGTTTTAAGCTTATAATTTAGTTCATATGCAGGTCGTACATTCCCAATTTGGTCTTTACATGTAAAAATATATTAAATTGATTCTTACGTATCCCTGGTTCTTAATTTGATCTGCACGTAGAGGGACCAAATTACAAATGTGTTAAGAATGTAAGGGGATTGATGGTGGCAGGGACCAAACCATTAACGCTTACTAGTATAGGGATTGGCTTAAGAAGTTTTCTATCTATAGAGACCAAATTGAGAATCTGCAACTCATTTAAGTCTGAATTATATGATTAACCTTTTTTTTTAATTTCTTTTCTGTTGTTTATTTTTAAGGAATGTTTTATTTTGTTGGTTTACTCAAGTTTTTTACTTTAAATTTCAGGGCAGCCAAGGATAAAGAGATTACAGATTGTCAGATGCTTTTGATGGAGGAAAGAGAGAAAAGTGAGACTTTCGATTGTTTTTGTGGTTCTTACTTCAATTTTAGTTAAATGGTTGTTAAAAAATTTTAGTATGGATTTTGACAAAGTTTTTATTTAAGTTCGTGATGCACATGGACAATAATAATAGTAATAATAATAAAAAGTGCTTGTTGGAAATAATACTTCTTAAACGGTTTTAAATAATTATAAGGTTTCAGATTTTTGAAATTCAACCTATTTTTCTCTTATTTAAAACTTTGCAGCCTATTTACGTAGTTGGTGGAATATATTATCAAAAATTGCTTAAATAAAAGAATTTCCACATGTATGTGGGTGAATTTCTTTTGGTAGCACATTCAATCAGGTAATGAGTGTCGTGAGGAACATATAACTATTAGTGTAATATAACATAATTCTTTGATTTTGTAATGTTTTCTTTGTTCCCTTTTCACTGGATTTGTTATCTCAACTTTTCACCCGATGCCTGCAATTTTGGTTTCTGGATCTGTCATTAGTCTTATTGTGGGCTTTTCATATATAGACAGTTTTCATTACCTTGTACCTTCTAGAATGACCAAAAGCCTTTTTCCACAATTAGTGTCAGTTACGTGGATCAAATGTTCTACAAGCATTGACTTACTTCACAGAAAAACAGGCAAATTTCCCCTTCATGCTGGTATTTTGACTGTGTATTCTGTTTCTAGCTAAGTCATAAATATTAGTTAGGTTGTCAGACCCAATAAGTTTTATATCAGGTATAATTCGTGGCCCTTGGCAGAGTAAATCTGATTTTCCTTTCACTGAGACTTTCATGATTCTTTAAAGTTTAGTTAGTGATTTACTTATTCATCTCAAAAAACAAAGAATATAGTTGTTATTAATCCTTCGGATGTGTTCAGACTTGCAAATGAATTTAATTAACTAACTTTAGTTTTTAGTTAATTGCTTTGAGTCTGAAACTGTTTTAGTTACTTTTCATAATTTTCTGATCAATTCCTTATTGAAAAAGAAATCAAGGTGTGTGTTTTACCATTATGATAGCTACTTAGTTAATATTTTTGTTTGGAACTTTGATGGGAATCTGTATTATTGGAATTTGATTATGTTCATTGCCTCTTTTGTGAATGTAAGTTCACTACAGTATTACTGTGTACCTGTCCTTGAATGTACTTCAATTTCATTTGTTCTTCTCTGTTAATGATTTGGTTGTAAACTATGGCAGATGAGGCTCTTTCTGAAGAAGTGGAAAAGTTGCTAAAGCTTCACCAGGAGAGAACATCTGAATTAAACAATAAGAAGGCTAACTCTAACAGCTCATCTGTAAGAACGACAAGAAAACGGGCAAGGCAGAATGCTTTGGAGAAAGAACCAAGGTTTATATCTTTTGAAAATGAAGGTAATTCTGTGGAGACTTGCAAAGAGACTGCTTCTGGTAAGGTGAGCATTTAAAACCCTAAAAATGGATATAAGTACATGTTTATATATATATGCATCAATTTAATTCATTTGGCGGGAAATGTAATCACTTTAATATGCTGTAAAAAAGATGCTGGAGCATTGTACCAAGGCTAATGATCAATCAGGTTGGTATTAGCACTTGTAATTTGTTCTTTATGTTTGAACCATTTGGTTGCGATTTTGGTATATTTAATATATCCTTCATTGCGTTTTACAGGCATTGATTTACAGGAAAGTGGACATGATAGCCGCCTCATTCATGTTCTTTTTGAGCATGCACTGGGCATGAAACTATCAATTATCGATCAATCTGGACAAATATGCCTTTCTGCACTGCATCAATCGAGTGGTAATTCATAATTTTAGATTGTAACGATTTTTTTCTTATTATTTGTTAGGCTTATTAGACATTGTTTCCGAGTTAATAGTTTGTTGGAATACTGATAATTAATATGCTTGGCAATAGTGTTTCAATGGGAACATTTTGCAGATAAGTAACTGCTTGGTTAACATGTTTCTTTTATTTAATCTTGATAGGTTACTCCTTCAGTATATCGTGGATTAGCAAATCACCTAGTAATGAGGACGCAGAGCTCCTGTACCATGTCATATCTCTAGGCACATTTGAAAGAGTGGCACCAGAATGGATGAGGGAGGACATCATGTTCAGCCCAAACATGTGCCCCATCTTCTTTGAAAGGGTATCTCGTGTTACCAAGTTGAACCATTAATGTTTTGTACATTGGTTCCATTGCCTCCCATATGGATTCACTGTACATATTTCCTGCTTGGAGACCCCTAAGAGTTCTTGCATGTAGATTTGCTTGTTTCTCTCCACTTCCTTTTCCTAATCCATTTGCTAATTCAAAGAATTTGTAAGGTTTTACAGAGCTCGTATAGCTTAGCCTATCATGCACCACAGACAGCAAGAGGTTTATTAAGTTATCAAAGGTACTTGTATTTCTTCACAAGTTTTTTAATTTTTCAAAAGGTTTTGCCGTAGTTGTTATGAAAATATGCCTATGTATGCTCTTTTTAATTAATTTTTTTTTTTATTTCATTACACTCCAAGAATCACACCACTATTGCTAAAGGGGAAAATAGTGAATAATTGCTTTACCATAATTGTTTCAAAGATGGAGAAACAGGTTGCTCTATCGCTCTTGTAAAAAGAGGGTCATGGGGTCACTCAGTTTATAAAAGGATTGTTTCAAAACGAAACCTTCACTACTAGTAGTAATATAGTGTTATGTCTGAGACATGTTTATGAAATATATAATTATGTATATTATTTTCTTTTAATCAATCAATGAAATATATAATTCCGAAGCATTTACTCAATCAGTTAAATATTTATTCAATTTTACTGTCACCAATTAGTTATGTATACTTGTCTAATTTTACTGTCATCAATAAATTAAATGTATAGTGTAAAAACGTATACGGAATCAGTTAAATTAAATGTAACACGTGTCATTACAATAAGTAATGAAGTATACATTAACAGGCTTTATACACATTTTGTCAAATATTTTAATTACAAATACTTTGTAATTTCATTAATCAAAATTTATTGTGATTACAAATTTATTTCAAGATATAAAAAAATAAATTTTATATTGTTAACTAATCAAATTTTGAAGGCAAGTAATATTCTATCATAAAACAAGACCAATAATTGTACTAGACGATGAGGTAAAATGTTATTTACGTAAATAAATATTAACATGTTTTCTTCAACACATTAATTTCTATTATTTTAAATTAATTTAAAAAATATAATATTATGGGCCTTAGTTTTCAATTATCGAATCTCTCTTGATTTTTATAATTTCCAATATTCAAATTCTAAAGCCTCCCTTGTTCTTAGTGCATTTGTAAAGTGATTTTAGCTAAAAATATGCAAGCTTACTTTTGAGCCGAAGCAAGCTTACATTTCCTAACAATCAAATCCACATATAAACTAAATTAATTAAACCTAATCAAATCACAATACAGCAATAATAAGTTAAACGCACGCAAAGCGAAATGGGCTTTTCCCGAGTGATGAAAAGTGAAAACGGATAATCGCGTTTGTGAGTGAGGAATGAGTTTCTTGCAGGGAATTATTGATTCCTTTAACTCCATCCTCGTCCCTGACAACAATCAGAACACCGCAAATTCTCCTTCTCTTTCTTCTTCTTCTTCTTCTTCTTCAGCGGATCCAATGGAAGCTCCTCCTCCTTCCGTTTCCAACGAGCGCGTCGCTTACAAGCTCAAAGGCTACTTCGATTTGGCCACGCAGGAGATCGCCAAGGCTGTTAGGGCTGAGGAATGGGGTTTGGTCGACGATGCGCTTCTCCACTACAGGAACGCCCAATCGATCCTCGTCGAAGCTAATTCAACTCCCGTTCCTTCCTACATCACTCCCAGGTTCTTGCTGTTTCACGTCGATCATTCCACGCGAAAGTAGGGTTTGTGGATTCTATTAATGTGAATGTTTTGTTGATTGAAACTGTGGCAGCGAACAGCAGAAGGTGCAGTCGTATCGTGAGAAGATATCCAAATGGCAGAGTCAGGTTTCTGAGAGATTGCAGACTCTCTCTAGACGAGCTGGTAGCTCTTCTGCTAATCAGGTATCCATGTTCTTGGTGTTTAGATTCTGAACATTGAAGGTGATGTTTGAAGGTGTTAATTTAGAATGATCGAGTGTTCTTACTTTATAGGATACTAATTTTATGATTATAATTTATAATGAGACTTTAATGCTTCTTTTTTTTTTTTCTCTCAAAAATGTTTACAGAGCACTGCTGCAGCACCGGTTAAGCCATTGGGTAGTAGAAAGAATGTGTTACAAAAGCCCCCTCAAAGAACAGGTCAGGTGAATAAAGTTGGAAGCCCAAAATCGAGTCAAGCGTCTGGTGTAAATTATGATACCAAACTAGTTGAAATGATAAACACTGCCATAGTAGATAGAAGTCCTTCTGTGAGATGGGAAGATGTTGGTAAGAATCTATGCATGTATGCTTCTTTGTTTTATATGTTATCATTTCTTTGATTATCAGTGTGGAAATGCAGCCGGACTTGAAAAGGCAAAGCAAGCTTTAATGGAAATGGTTATTTTGCCTACTAAGAGAAGAGACTTGTTTACGGGTCTTCGAAGGCCAGCCAGAGGTAATGCCTTAGGACCTCATTACATTTTGCTAAATATAGGATCATGGTGAAAATTGAAGAATGAAAATGCCGAATATTGAAATTATTGAACCCTTTTCGTTCTAGGTTTACTTCTCTTTGGTCCACCTGGTAATGGAAAAACCATGCTTGCCAAAGCAGTGGCGTCTGAATCGCAAGCAACATTTTTTAATGTCACGGCAGCTTCCTTGACATCAAAATGGGTACGTCTATATCCGCGTATAGTTGGAATTACCGGGTTTTAGTTATAGCGGTAGGAAACGGAAATAAAGGATTCTTAATACATGGAAATTTGACATTTTACTGATTTGTTTTAACTTGATATGATATGTTATATGTTTTACAGAATCCTTATGTATACTAATGCTAGATAGATATAATCCAAACTATATATATAACAAATCATGAAACATTAGAAATATGGAAGTTAATCCCAAACAGGTAATCCTAGATGTTCAAAATTATTCTAAAATAAAGTGAAGTTATTATTGGATAATTTTCGTATATTCTAGCAGTTTTCTTTTTTGAATCTCATTTATTTCTTTTGTTAATATGTTTAAGTAATGGTTAAGACTTTATTCCATGATTAACTTGTGCTCAATAGGTGGGTGAAGGTGAAAAGCTTGTCCGGACACTATTCATGGTAGCTATATCAAGACAACCGTCTGTAATTTTCATTGATGAGGTATTTCCCTCATGAATAGGTATAGAGAAACTGTTCTCCCAATACTAAATATGACTAGAAAGACATCACAGAAGAATATGTTTAGAGAATAGGGGAATCTTTTTAGCTTGCTTTAAAAGCAACAATCCACTTCAGAATCAGTTCTTCTAGAGCTTTGTTTGATAACTATTTGAAGTTTTTAACATGTCCAACTGCACTCTGTTTCAATTATTTTGTTTGAAACTTGGTTCAGAGCACTATATTAATTGATTTTTGTTGAGGGAAAGAAAATAAGAGACATGTGATGATTTCATAAACAATATGTGTCGTGTCATAAATAGATAGATTACAGTTGTCCAAAACTTAATTTTCTTTATTAGATGATAATAATAATTATAATAACAACAACAATTTATCCACGCCCCCTTTTCTGACAATTTTCTTTGAATTATTATTATTAACAGCATAGAGAGCTTGTTTTAAAATGATGTGGCTAAGGATCCCTTTTGATAAAAGATGTATGGGATCTAGGCTGAATATTTATTAAGATTGATGATGCACATAAGCAATTCCAGTGTCTACATTTTGTGAAAGGACTTCCAGTGTCCACATTTTGTGAAACAGAATATTTCCTTATCACATTAATCTGTCCTTCTTTATAACACTCAGTCTCAGGCTGACCAGCACTGTCATTGATTGTCCCAAATTCTAATCCCTTATGATGGCTAAGGTGTAAAGTTATCCAATTTGTTGTGTTAACTGTTACTTTTCTTTTCCGGAAGCCATACTAGTTAAATAGGCGAATTATAAAACAGAAAGTAAAGTTTATAATCTTTGCATCTCAATTTTTTTCTCCACTAACAGTAGTAATTTTTCTCTTAACTAATAACAGATTGATAGTATAATGTCAACAAGGTTGGCAAATGAGAATGATGCCAGCAGACGATTAAAATCTGAATTTCTTATCCAGTTTGATGGGGTGACCTCCAATCCTGATGATATTGTGATTGTAATTGGTAAGCATTATATTTGAATATTCACTTTCTAAAATTTAGCGAGATTTAGATTTTAGATCCAGTACACTGGTTAATAACATGCCTACCATTGCAGTGCTCTGGATTAGTGTTTTTTTGTTAATAGTTGCAGTTGCTGGTGTTAGTTCCCCTTTGGAAAGCAATGATTGGTAGTTTAGATGTATGCTCATCTGGGAGTGTTGGAATTTGTGACATTCGTGTTGTAAAGCCTCAATTTAGTCATCTAAAGTTATGTGTCATCACATAAGTCCTCTAAAAATTTTAGTCACCGTATTAGTCCCTCAAAGATTTCAAGTGTCATCACATTTGTCCTCCAAAGATTGTTGTCGTCATAGTAGCCGCATAGATGGGTTTTGGGCTTATTCCCGAAATAGCTGCTTAATATCTTCTGGTGGTACATCATGAGGCCATTACACAATGATTAAATTTCCGTCTCTTCTCTCTTTTAAATTCAGCTGAATCTCATTTTTTGTGTGTTAAGAACAATATTAATTCCTTTCCTATCTGGCTTGCATTGTAATCTATCCTTAAAACGTGGCATCTGTATATAATGGGATGCCAGACTGGATTCAGCCATTGTGGATGTGGAATTGCTTGCTTTATCTTCATCTGTTTTTTATATTCCACAATATTATGAGTTTGAATATAGATATAAGTGAATACCTGGTCATGTGTCTATGAGTCTTACTTAATTCATAAATTCCCTTTTCCTTAATATAGGTGCGACAAATAAGCCACAAGAATTGGATGATGCAGTTCTTAGGAGACTGGTAAGAATTTCTTTAGTGTCCTATACTGGAAATGTAAAAAATATAATTCCATAATGTCATGTTGCTCATGTGATTTTAAATGATAATCACTGTTAGGTAGAAAATGTTATTTTTTTTCTTGAGCTGATGGTGTGAAATATTGTACAGGGATATGTCCTTTTGTTTATTTTTTGCTCAATGACTATTATATGCCTTTTAATAGGTTAATAAATTATGTGATTATATCATACTGTCTTGAATAGTGGTTTCAAAATGGTCATATCAAATAGAAACCCATTTGTAGATAATATTATTTTGCCTGTATACCTTTGTTAATTGTAACATGTCTGTATTTAGTATACATTAAACTTCTATTCTAATAATTAGTATTATACTGTATGTACCTTGAGACATAGCTTAGACTCCTAGCAATTGTTTTTATATTTGTAGGGAGTTTCTATTTGCATTGGCAATATGGCATTCATTTGCATCTTTAACCCAGACTTATGCTCTCTGTTAAGATTCCTCCAACAAAATTTCTGAAATGTTCTGTGGAAAATCTATTAGTTTTAGGAAAAAAAAAACTCATTAAAGCACTTTGAATTATATTTTTTTAAGAGACATGTCATTTATGCCCATTAAAATCTATGCATGATTGCATCCCATGGATGGACACTGGTTTTAAACTTATGATCTTTGAAACACATGCTGCTTCTCCACTTACTCTTTCTGGGTTTGCTGTTGAATCTTTACTAGGTAAAGAGGATATACGTACCTTTACCAGATGGAAATGTTCGAAAGCTTCTGCTAAAACACAAGCTCAAGGGTCAAGCATTCTCCTTACCTAGTAAGCAATGTGCTCATATTTTGTTTGTGATACTTCTTTTGATATGTGTACTCGGTGGTGCCACAGAGTGTATTTCCTGGTTATTTATTCTCCTATAGTGTATTCTGGGTTTACTGCGGCTGGCTTGTACCTTCATATATTCTGGTTTCATCTGAAACTTAATGCCAAATCTGGTAAAATTAATTTACCGGTTATTGTTTGCCAAACAAATACTTGAAAATGCAAAAATTGTATTAGTTGTTAGAGATGTTATTTTCTGTTTGCTTTAAACTTGTCATTGACATCTTCTAAAAAGAAGCTTCAGATTATTGTTATTATTATTATTATTTGCACTGGGATTGTTTCAACTAAAAGCTTTGGATTTTTATGTTGCAGGTAGAGACCTGGAGAGGCTTGTAAAAGAGACGGAGGGTAAGTATTTGTGGCTAAAATGCATATTTTTGCTCGTGCCTAGTTGGAGTCGTGATGACAAAGAAATTAGAACAATAGATTTGCTTTTCTTTTTCCTCTTTTTTCCTCCCTTTTTAAACGTGACCATAATGTTTGTTATTCTTGATTTGCAGGATATTCTGGTAGTGATCTGCAAGCCTTGTGTGAAGAAGCTGCCATGATGCCAATTAGAGAGTTGGGTGCTGACATTCTTACTGTTAAGGCGAATCAGGCATGCTATTTGATTTGAATTGTGGATTAGTATAATCTGGTAAATGAGGACCTTTCTCTTATTGTTAGAAGTTAACTATTTTAAGTTTTACCAGGTAAGAGGACTGAGGTACGAGGATTTTAAGAAGGCAATGGCTACAATTAGACCAAGTTTAAACAAAAGTAAGTGGGAAGAGCTTGAGCGCTGGAATGAGGAATTTGGCTCTAATTGAAGTCATGATATTAAATACCATGTGCATGAAATTCGAAGAAAATAAGCTAGTGTAGTGTGTACATAACTAAAATTAGACAAGACAAATACATCAAGGTTAGTGGCTATAAAATAGGTGCTGTCCTAAAATCCAATTTAGCTGCTAGCCTCGAGACCAGGGTTTCCAACGTTGAAACCTTGTAATGGCTATCATTAATCATTTTAACTTATATTCTTTGTACATCTTTAAGATTACATATTTAGTGATTGTAACATCAACGCCCCTTTCCCCAGTGGAGAAAAATATTGAAAATAGTTTACGCGAAGGAAATTAGAAAAAGTGATGCCTATTCCAGTTTATTTCATGCTTGATAGTGTAATAATTGACAAGATTTCTCTGGCTTGGTTAAAATGTGGTGAAACCTTTGTTGTCAGAAGTAATTTATAATGGATACTCATAGACGTTCAAGAAAATCATTAAACCTTAAATCACTATCTTAACAAATTCATGACAAGTTCAATTGGTTTTAAAAACTTACCGTAATATGTTTTCTACTTCCATATTTTATACAGTCATCTAATAATCATATATTATTATTTTATTTCAAAATTTTATTTATATTTAATTTTATTATTTGAATATAATCTTTTATTATTACAAGGAGGTGTTGAAGTGATTGTTTAAAAAAAATGTTATGTCAAATGATCAATATCCTTTAAAATCATAGATCGTAATATCCAAACCTACAATGCTAGTTCTACATGGATAAAAAAAAATTACTACTTCATGAAATGTGTCTTCCATGAAATAATCTTCATATGATCCTTCATAAGATTGCTAAAGTAAACGAACTCCTCCACATTTTAATAACACATCATCGAAGATAGTTGTTATCTAGTACATAGCACCAACACTTAGATGAGAAAGACAAAAAGATATAGGATTGAGGTCTTATCAACCTTATACTTATGGTCACAAAGTGAAACATCAAGGTTTTCTGGCAAGTATACTAGTCACTATTAATGATGATATCGGGTTTACTGTGCATAAGAAATTTCAATATATTTAATATAAGTTTTATAGAACGTATTTAGGTTGCCATTTTACTCAGTATCATTTACTAATACTAAAGTATTAGGAAAGCAGACGAGAAAGTGTGTTTTACTTGATGTATTTGTATGAGTTACTTGTATTAATCTCAGAGGAAAATCAGTTAATAATTAATAGTAATTTTGTGTAAGATAGAAATAACAACAAACATAAATGTCGTCTATTATTTGAGTTACACATTCTTCGTTGTCATCAAAAGATAATTTATGAAAATTTTATGAACTATTTTTAAAACTATCAGATAATCCTATATAAATGTTTAATCAAACAAATATTGTGGAAAGTTTTCCAAGTAGTTTTATAAGTTGTATTCAAACTTTTCCTCTTTTTTAGGATTAACATTTTCTTTCCTGTGTGTGATTTGTATTTTATTTATTTTTATATATATATATATATATATATATATATATATATATATATATATATATATATATAATTGATTTGAATTTGCCTCAAAATGAGTTTGGCTTTTTATGTATTTTGAGAATTTGAAGTTTTAAAATATTATATAGACAACTATATATAGACGTATATCCGATTTAATCATTTTATGTAGGATTTTTTTAAAAAAAAAAATAAGCACTTTAATTTTAAAAAATTAATTAACAGTCAAGTTTATGGTAGATGTATTTAAAATACCGGTATTTAATTTTTAGTTTTCTTTTGTAGTTTTATAACATTTTATGTCAATCTCATTTCGATCATGATGACAAAATTAGCAACCCCGTGACTCGTAATATATTCGCATAACTTTCATAATGAATTCCAAAATCCATTATATAAAGATAACCTCTTCAAAAATCAGTTATTAAACAACCTGTTTATGTAAAAGGTGATAATATATATACGTAGATTTTTTTTGCCTTTATAAAAAAATAATAAAAGTCACAAGTCAAATTAAGTTAAATGTCATTTTAAGATTTAGAATTTAAGATCTAGTTAAATATACTTTGTTTTGAATATTATTTTTTAAAATAAGTAAGTAATTCACCATCACTCCAAAAAGACTTTAGAAAAGTGAACTTGTAACGTTTTTCTTTATTTTATGTATTCTCTTTCTGGATAATTTTTTTTAAAATAGAAAATACCACAATACTACTTTATTTTTATATAACTTTTTTTCATTTTCAAGTTAAGAAAACAGAACCTAAATAGGATATGAATGAGATAAGGTTTCTCATATGCATATAAGGTAGAGACACACTATGATTAAGTGTAAGACAGCTTCTCATTTTGTATTTATGCCAATTTTGTTAATTTTTTGCCTGACAATATCTTCTTTTACAACCAATCTAAATTATGCCCATGTGCTTCACAATATGCTTTGAATCTTCTTTTTTTATTTTTCCAGATTCCAAAAGTGATAGAAGAAACTATGAGAAACTTCCTTTTTAATATATTCTTTATAAAAAAACATTATTGCCTATAGAAATCATTAATGTTTAAAATAGTATATGTATTTAATTATTATTAAGTGTTGCTCAATAATAATATGGCATATGTTTCATCAACATTACATTAGATGATATTTTAAATGATTATGGACTTATTATGCTAAAAGTTGTTCTTTTCAAAAATTTGTGAAATTCTCGTAATTAAATTTTCATACAAATTGCATTAACATCTATTTTATTTTTACATTGATGCCTATTTTCCATTAATAACTAAAAGTAACTGTAAACGAATGAAAGAATTGAAAAACAAATGAAGTATAACCAAAAAATTAAATAATACTCAAAACTCTAAATAGCATTAAGAACAATGAAAAACCTATATATATAAGCACATATACTAAATATGAATTGTCAGGCATCTAATAAATATATTAAATATAGTTAACGAAAAAAATATTTAATAGTACACCTCTTGTCCTTAACTGTAATAAAATTTTAACATAATTACATATAAAATAATTAATTCGGTTGATTTTGTTAAATTTTTAAAATAATATTACTAATGTACACAATTTACTTTCATTATTAATAATTTTTTAAATTGTTTTTCTATTATTTAATAATAAAAATACATATATACATAATATTTAACAAAGATACATAATATTTAACAAAGACAAATAAGAAAGAGAATTTAATGCTCCATAAAACCTATAAAATATATTATAAAAAATTATCAATTTCTTCTTCATTAATTATGTCTTATATGAAGGATAAGAAAGAGTATTTTCAATTTAAATATTGCAATATTAGCTTTTAAATTTTGTTTTTAAATTGAAGGATTTTGACTAATTGACCATGTGTCGTCGATGAATTTCAAGTATCTAGAGTTAATTATAATAGTTTCATATTATGATCTCCGACTTTATTAATATTTTGAGTATCATTAATGAAATTAACAAGGAATTTCTATGAAAACATTCGTGCTCTCATTATAATCTCCGACTTGATTTCTTAACGAATATGTATATACTGCATGCTTATTTTCGATGCAATTACAAATAACTTGTTTTATAAAGTTAATTAATCTTCATTTAAATATTAGTGATGGTTAGTTATGAATAGCTTCATCTAGTCAAATAACAAGATTTAAAGGGTAATTATCAAAGTTTTAAGAACAATTTATATTGAGAAATTTATTATTTTTAGAGAAATTTATTTTAAATTTTATTTTAGTGAAGTACTATATCTATTTAATAGGCTTGATTTTTAATTAAATAATGTGATATTTTTTATTTCAATTATTAACTTTATGTTTTTTTTGTCGGTGTGACCTGAGAGTCAATATTTTTTCTCTTTACATGATTTTTTATTTAGCTACCAGTTTCTCGTTTTGATGAACATTAAGATCTTGGAGCATATTAATGAAGTTAATTTCTCAAAGATCTAAGGAGTACCAATTAGTTGTTTTAGTAAAAATAACTTAACCTACTATAATTGGTATACTAGTGGTAAATGGACACAGATTGGAATGGGAGATAATGAAGTTGAAAGACTTCAAAGCTGAAAACAATTGTTGCAAGTTATCAATCCATCTTGAAAACCATTTTGATGAAAGAAAGTTTCAAAAACATTTGGTATTTGGTGAAGAAAAAATGTTAAGGTTTTGTTTGTTTCAAGAGTGTAGAAAATGATAAAACCGAAGGGAAAATGTTGTTTGAATTAAGAGAGTGAAAAGTGGAAGAAAAAATGAAATGAAAGTCTTTGAATGACTTAATAGATGTGTTATCGCACAGGATCGGTTAGCTCTAGCAACAACAAGCTCTAGCAACAACAATATCTTTTCGTGCTGATTCCTTGACTGTTCTAAGGATTGCTCTTTAGTATATCGACCGTCTCAGGAAGGGGGTCCTGCAAGCACTCTGACGCTCAAGTCAATTTAGGGTTAGAGTGTGCAGGGATATAGATCAGAGTTTAGAAGTACCTGGCTTAAGATGATGAGCCTGTATTTATAGGCGTGGTAATGGTATTGATGAACTTGGGCCCATTCTCTCCTGTCATGGTTTTGGTAACAAAATAATAATAGGAATTAATTACAAGATATTCAGTTACACTTTTGCACTTACTTGGATATCCTTGCTTTGTATGCCACGCATAGTCCATCAAAACCACTTATCGGTCGGTTCATAGTTACCGGTCGGCCGTATAGTACATACCATAGTTACCGGTCGGCCCTATAGTACAGGATGTAATAGATAAAAAAAAGTATTAATTGATGAATTTATTGTTAGGTATCTAAGTGTGACTTTAAGTTACACATTGTGTAGAAATGAGAAAGTGAAAGTTGAGCAACATATAAGTAAGAAAGAAGACCCACAAACCAATGCCTTAAGGTTTTGGGTTGAAGGTGGTGTCATTCCCTTGTGTATTGGGCTCTTGTCTCATTCTTGTTTGTCTCCATGATATTTTCCCCTCAATTTTTTCATCATTTATATTGGTGCCTTTGTATTAAATGATTATTAGTTATGTGTACATAATACTTGAGTTTAGTTAAAACATTATCATGAGTTGATTCATTGGAGATAGTCTTAGAAGTTATCAAATCTTCATTGTAAATGGTCAATTCTTGGATATATCCTTTCAAAATCTTTGTTCACATTGATTTTCAAAGTATTTAATCCTTGCTGCAACTCATGAATATCATCCCAAATATGTGAAAGCAATAAAGCATTATGGTGGGGTTTCTGGTCTAGTGTTGTCTACATAGGCATCGGGTATTGGTGTGGGGTTTCTAGTCTAGTGTCATCAACATAGTCGTCGAGTATTGGTGAGTCTTAATCGTGAAGATGTTGTTAATCATCCTAGTTATGTTGTCAGACACCGTTGACATTAACAACATTTAATTTCTTTAAGGTTTTTTCATCAAAATAGTTGGACGGATGCATAAGTCTACGTCTTAGTAAGTCACGATACGAGTAATAAGAATGTCATATGGTAGAAACATGTTATTGTCCTTACATTTGATCATGTGTTACATGACGTGATGAGACCAATTAATAAAAATATTATTTTTCATGGATCATTCTTTCAATAATTGTTCACTTGCAGATTCAAAATATTCACAAGCATGTAATGTAGAAGTTTATCATTAATATTCAAATTATATGTCTTCTTGGCATTTCAACTTTATAACTCTAGTGTAATCATAAAACTCAATGTCATATCAGGATCATATTGAGACTTCTAAAAAATATTTGAAAATAATAATTTCTATACAAATTTCATATTAAGGATTACAATTTTATTAGCACTTTAGTTGAGTGTGACATAAAACTCAATAAAAAATATAAATGAAACACATAGACAATATATTTTTTAGTAAATTGTGGACAATTTAATATATTTAACTGGCACATAACGAGACATAATCTATTATATTAGTCTTATTAGTAATTACATAACATACTGAAAAGATATGCACCTCTTGATAATGAAATCTGCTTAGAGAAAAAAAATATATTTAGCCTATGTTTTTGTGATAGGTATAACAAGTATTTCTTACTCATCAGAAAAGTAATTTGTTACTACTTTGAATAGAAATTGTATGAGCATTAAATATGTTTATATTGTGATAATAGCTCCACTATAAAGTTATCTAAGAATCTTTGTTAAGGTAGGAAAGAAACATACAAATGTGAGGGTTTTTAAGAGATTGCCAAATTAGGAAATAATCAAAATTCTCTATTGCAAGAGTGAATATTATATTGTTAACATAATAACGAAATTGCTAAAATTGTCTGTATTTCAGAAAACAAAGAATAAAGAAGTTATCTGGAGTTTAAAATTTTTTATTATTACTAATAAATGAAATATTTGCAAACTTTCTATTTAAAGGAAACATTACTGGATATTTTTTTTATTTTAATATTAGTTATTGGTAGTCAAAGTAGTTTCATCTAGACAAGGAACAAGATTTTAGAAACAATTTACACTGAGTTCATATTCAGTTTTAGAGTTAGATTTATTTTAAATTTTATTTTTCTAAATTACTATACTTATTTAATACGCTTGATTATTTAACTAAATAATAAATTATTGCTCCTCCGAATTATTATTTTTACATTTTTCTCTATTATCAGTTTTAGCTTCGTGAGTCTTAGTATCCTCATTTACATATACCTGTATTAAGTTTAGACAATTTTTTTAAAAGAATATAAAAGAAAAGATGGAAAAGGTTTTTTTATAAAATAAAAATAAATTTTATAAAAATTACATTACAAACTTTATAAATTATTTTATAAACAAGATTATTTTAACTTAAAGTAAAAAAAAAATCAAGTTTTGAAAAAATATTTTATTTTTTCTTTTACAAGTACCCGGGGGATAAGTTGATCCTAATATACTTTTATCAACTTATGAACTTCACAAGCAAGCAAATGTCATGCATTCAGGGAATTTTTCTTATATAACATTGTCAAGTAACTGACAAAAGGTGACAAATATCATATTTTATTGAGACAAACAAAGGATTGAAGCTTTTGTGAAGGCAAAGAAAGCCAAAAAGGTGTCATTGGGATAAATAAGAAAATTAGCCAAAGCACCAAAATGGATAATGGTTATGTTGTGAACATGTGGAAAAGTTTTCATGGTCACATTATGATGTACATTCCACTTTACCCATGTCATAAATGGATCATGCCAACCACTAACTACGTCAATCCTCAACATGCTTCTACCATTTCACATTAACATCATCTCTTCTTTATACCACTTTATTTGTCCCATCTATTTTAACATCACAAGCACTAAAGTTGGCATTATTAGCTATCTTTTGCTACCCATGTGTCTCAACATTTCTACATATAAGTGCATAGTTCATATTTTGTTGAAGGTAGAAAGATATGTGTAGATATTTTAAATGGTATTCTTAGATTTATATGGAGATTGGAAAGTTGAAGACGTGTTGTAGTTCCCAATAAGGTTATTACTAACTTCACCTTTCAGAATTCTAAGTATATGCATAAGAGATTTTTGCATGTTTTTTCACAGAAAAGTTTGTGTGTTATGGGATCATATTTTGCTTACAAGTTATCTGTTTGACACTTTTTTTTTGGCATTGTTCATGATTTGTCTAGTTTTATGTTTCTCCTTTTCCTTTTACAGTGATTTGCTTAGGGTATTTGAGAAATTGATTATATTTTAGGTACTGAAAATGATTGTGATTTTTATTTCTTACAGTTACAGCATAATGATTATGAGAAATATAGAATTTGATATACCATATATACTAATACGACCTAACATTTTTTTAGTCTGCAGGAAATTTCCTTTATGTAAAAAAATAGTATATATTATAATTAAATATTTTTTATAGTTTCAAATCAAACAAATAATTTGATTAACTGTAAGATTTCTATAAGTTTGTTTTCTTTATGTTATGAATGTGTAGACACGTACTTCAAATCGAACTAATCAAAACCCTCTTATTTTTTTTGTTTTAGTTGTTTTAACTAGATATACCGTAAAATTTTAGCATTAATAAATTATAAATAAACTCAATTAGTGATTACGATTAACTTGATTTTAATATCATCATTGATTTTTTTTTAAAAATTCATCAGAATTTGATACCATTAAATTATAGACTAATATAAGACGTTAGTTTTAATTTAAAATCTTAATGCAATAAATTTATAAGTTTTTTTAAACTCGTACTTAAATCTTAATACTTTCATCATTATAAAAATATTTGTTTGATAAACCAATGACAAAATATGAAGCAAAATATTAAGAACAAAAATAGGAGTGCATTAGAATGATGAAATTTACCATAAGAAACATGTAAGTCTATGTTGTCCAAACTTAAAGTTGGAAGTTCAAAGAAAACAATTTTAACTATTTAATCTTATATTAATAATTAAAAAAGTATATTTAAAATAAATATTATATAAAGAGAGTAAGAAAGTTTATTTCAAATTAATAAAAAATACTAAATTATAATTAATTTGAGTAGTGTGTATACTTGTACTACAAAATTACAATTAATTCCAAACAAACATAGCGAGTATATAGTTGTACTATTACAATTAAATGTGTCGGTTCGCTTAGTTGGTAAAACAATACATTACCAATATTTAAATAAATATTTTTATTTTTGTCTTTTTCCTTTAGCATCTTCCATCTGTTCAAGCATAATTAATATGCAAGTTCATATTAATAAGTTTGATCTAATCCTGAACTTATTTTTATTTATATAGTGTAATTGATTGATTAATTTCAAGACTAACTATTTACGACCTAAATTTATTTAAAATATTTATAAGTATAAATGAACAAGAGAGTAAGAGGCATATTCTAATTTCTTAAAGCGTTATCAACATTTGAGTAATTCAGGTACTAATGAATTTTTTATAATTAATGTTTCATCATTATAAGAGTGTTGGATATAGTTTGTATTTTAAAATTCAAACTTAATTCAATAACCATTTTGTGGTTAGACGATATTTTAATAAATTAAAAATCTATATAAATTAATTTTGACATTGAATTTTAAATGATACAAAACTTTTTGGGTATATAAGAAAGTAATAATGTTATTTATAAAATTTGTTAAATCAAATTACTTTTTAATTTATTTGGTAATTTTTTATTAATATTTAGTTTAATTATACATTCTCCATTTAATTATCTTATTTATGAAGTCCACATTTATTTATTTTTTCATATATTTTACGTCAATTTTTTTATTTATACATATTTTATTTATATGATAAAATTGTTTATATAATAAAATTGTTTATATAATGTATCACATAAAGAATTTAAAAGAATTCAAAACATTGATTATCCCTATTATAACAACAATTTTCTATATTGATTCTTTCAAATTTATAGTAACCAACCTAAATTTGAATCAATATTCATATTTTTTACATTAATTTATTTATGATTGTCTTCATATAATAAAAATAAGAAAAATTACAACATGAAATTGAGTTTTTACGTTGATTATAAAGATAAAAAAAATATAAAACATCTATTTTATATATATATATATAATCATAAATACTTAAAAGAAACTTTAAAAACCTATAAGTTATATCACATATATAGGTTATGAGCAAGTAAAGAAGAATATAGATAACAAGAATTTTTTGAAAACTTCGAAAAAAAAAAACACAAGTTTTTACTTAAAGATGTAATTTAAGCAAATGAGATGTTTATTTTAGATATTTTTTTTTTTAAGATTTGCGCGAGACAAATTTAAAAAAGGATTTGTTCCAATAATTTGCTAACAAAGACTTTTAAATATGATAAACATAAAAAAATAAGAAGCTATATACTAAAAAATCTTGACATATAAGGTAAAACAAATGATCAATTTCCCATTACCAATCATCACTAACACAAATTCATTATTCCTAATATACACAAAATGGATCACTAGTGTATATCCGTTACTCATCCACCTAATTTCCTACACTTCACTCTTTTTTAAATTAGAATTTTAAATTAGAATTATAGTATATTATAATTTAAAGACAATGATGTTTCAAGACTTTAAGAGACCTAAAGCGAACTAAAAAATGAGGTATTTTTTAAAAAATTAGTCATCACTGTTTATTTTTTTAGTATAATTTTAAAATTAAATATTTTATAATTTAAGAGCAAAAGTGAACACAAATTCTTCCTCAATCAATCTACGACTCAAATTCTCTAAATAAAGATACGCGCATAGTATGAACACGCACATAAATTAACAATATAAAATATTTTTTTAAAATTATTTTAAAAAATGCCTTTTTTTTAATTGATTTTAGGCCTCCTAAAGTCTTGTTTATCTTTCTAGTATGATTTTAAAATCAAATATTTATAATTTTATAATTTAAAAACAAAAATAAACACAAACTCTTCCTCAATCAATTTTTGACGGCTCCAAGTCTCCAAATAAAGACAGATGAACAAGCACATAAATGCATAATATAAAATGATGAAACAAATTTGAAATTGGAAACAAATTGAAATAATATTATGGAACAAATCATGTTTAATTTTTTTAAAAAAATATTATTAAATTTTTAATGCGTAGGATTCTTTGAGTGTTTAATTTTTTTTAAACAAATATTATTAATTTATTATAAAAAAGTTTTATTAAATAATATTTATGGGACCAATATAAATTTAAAGTCATTAAATAATATTTATAACATCCATGTAAACTTAAACTCAGTTAGAATATTTTAAATTTTTAATTAACTTTTTTAATATAATTTTAAAATTAAATATTTTTTTATTTTATAATAATATATGAATATTAGATTTTTTTGTATGTCTTTGAGACTTTGAAATCTAAAACGGTTGTTTTATTTGTTTTGGCCTTCACCTACTCCTGTTTAAAGGATTATGACCAAGCTTTTTATAATAGTAAACAATTATTATTGTTGAAGTACATGATGTGTATGGTGGTGGCAATTGTTGAGATGACAAACACAGCTAACAATAAAGAGAAATGAATAAGAAAATATGATTGAACACAAAAAAAAGTATATACAATAAATGTGTAGACATATAAAATTTAGAATACTAATACTATAGTCTTAAATGGAAAAGGATACACAATAGATTAATGACTATTTTTTAATAAATTCTTCATATAATAGTACTTATATTATGTGTAGTGTAGTACAACTTATGTATAATAAATTAGATTCCTTTACTAATTTTGAAGAACACAAAGAAAAAAAGGAAGGAGTTAAAGTTGTAAAGAAAAGACTCAGAAACATCATTTAAGACAAAAATAATACCACAAAACAATGTATATTAGTTCAAATTAAAAGTGACATAAAAGATATTTCTTTAATTTACATTTTTTACCAACTTACTATGATATATAAATTTGAAATACAGTAATAAATTGTAATAAATCATATTTAAATCTTGTTCTTTTAGTAGTGTATATTATTTTTTCTTATCAAAGGAGGTCACTTGTTCTTAAACTTGACATAACAATTAAAAAGTTTTACAATAAATATAAAATTACAATATACAATTAAATCTTAATATTTTATAGAAATATATTATTGATAGTTCTTTTCCTTTCACTAACTATTAGCAATTCTTCATAGTTAACTGTTGATTCATCATCCATGAAAGTTATATTTATTAAAAAAAATAGTATCTTGAAATAACAAAGTAGATTAAGAAAACGATCTTTGAAAAAAAGAATGATTAATAAATGTTTTGGAACGTTAGAAAACCCATGCCGTGGTTTTCGAATTTAGAATGTTATAAACATACAAGACAGCGTTCCACAAGACCCAAACAATTTAAAAACTGTGAAAAAGACTGAAGAAAGAGACAAGGGCATATGAGTAATTTCACAAAAAAGTTAACCAGGCCAACAAATGCCACCATCTCCTCTTTCCATTTCCAGCTGTGACCAAATCATCCCTGTCCCCCCTTCACATGGCCCCCTCCTTAACTCAACCATGGTTACTTTCTTACCATTCCCTTAACCATCATCATCTACCTTTTTTCTTTATTACATAACCTACATTCAATTCTTTTCAAGAGATTCATAAACATATCAAACCACTATTTAGTTTGTTTAGGAATAATATAAGTGTAAGATACATTATTGTTTGTTATTCAATGAATACCCTTTTTAAATGTATGAGATGCTATCATTTATAGAAAAATATTGTTGAAAAATTATTGCATTGTGTTATGTATACATAGATTTTGGAACTAGTTAAGAAAATTATAAACATGTCTGGAATTCAATTGTATATGGAGAGGTTTTGGAAATATTGTTAATTTTTTTAGCTTGATCTTGTTTGTTTCTAGATTTGTGTTATTTAGTTATAACTTATACTTTTTATATTTTGACTGTAAAATTGTATTTTATGGAGATTTATTTTAAATTTGTAATGATTTAGTGTAATTGTGTTATATATAGAGACCAAACTAAATGGTTCAAGTTACACTTCATTATGCCACTCTGAATGATAATTGTTGATGATACACAAAACATGGTCAACCTATCATAACTTGAAAATTAAACGGATATTAATAGATTAAAAGTCAAAAAGGAAAAAATTGTTCCATAGGTGTTTAAAATGTAAATAATATATTCACCTTTTGGAAATGAGAACGAAAACCGAAATATAATAAGTTAATGGCAACTAATTTCTAAACAAGTTTTATTAATTAAATTAATTTTTGAATGTTCGAATTTTTATTTTAAGATATTTATGTAATGTTCGAAATATTTATTTAGGGAATGCTTGTTTTTCACTAACTTTTACTGAGAGAGGAAAACTGAAATTTCTCAAACTTTTTCTCTGAATATTATAAAAGAGATTATTATATAAAAACAAAAATAACGTTCTGTTGTCGTTTTATAGAAAGAAGTTACTCACCGAAAATGTGTTTAACTAACAAATGTTAAGTTTGGAACTAAAAAGTTGTTAAATTGAATATTAAAATGTCAAGGAAAAATATATCATTTAATAATTATTAAAATATAAATGTGCTTCTATATAATATGCTAATATGATTATAAAAAAAATAACGTTCTGTTGTCGTTTTGCACAATGAAGTTACTCACCAAAAATGTGTTTAACTAACAAATGTTAAGTTTAGAACTAAAAAGTTGTTACATTAAATATTAAAATGTCAAGGAAAAACATATAATTTAATAATTATTACGTGCTTCTATATAATATGCTTATATGAACTTTATTTTTATCATTGCTAAAATTGTAATTATAGTTTTCGTTTTCTAATTAATTACGAACTCTAAATATATTTTTTAGAAACAGTGTTTTTTCTATTTTTGTGTGTAATTGTTATACTCTTTATACATCATCTATCTTACTATAAGGATATATAATATGTGAGAAGTAGTTTAAGGCCTAAGCGGGTAAACTAAGTACTTTTAAGTCTCAAAATTTCAAAAATCTCAAAGAATTTAATACTCATATATTATTATAAAATAAAAAATATTTAATTTTAAAATTATATTAAAAAAATTAATTAAAAATTTAAAATATCTTTACTGAATTTAAGTTTACATCGATACTATAAATATTATTTAATAGCTTTAAATTTATATTGATACTATAAATATTATTTAATAAATAATATTTTTGAAACTTTCTTATAATAAATTAATAATATTTTAAAAAAAATAAAACAGTCAAGGAATCTTAAAGAATCAAAATTTTATATGTCATTTCATTATCTAACTCTATCACTTATCTCCTTCTTTCTTCACTTATCTCATTTCTTCCTTTCTTTCATAATATTATTTCAATTAGTTTCATCATTTTATTTTATACTCTGCATTTATATGCATGTTGATATTGTGTCTTTATATGCATGTTCGTGCATTTATGTGCATATTCATACTGTATATTTATGTGGGTGTTTTTATTTGGAGATTTCTGAAGCTCCAAAGATTGATTGAAGAAGAGTTTGTATTCACTTTTTCTTTTAAATTATCAAATTATAAATATTTAATTTTAAAATTATATTAGAAAGATAAACAAGACTTTAAGAGACCTAAAGTGAACTAAAAAAATGAGGTATTTTTTAAAGTAATTTTAAAAAATTATTTTATAGTGCGGATTTATGTGTGCGTTCATACTGTGTATTTATGCGCGTGTCTTTATTTGGAGTTGTAGAGTGATTGAGAAAAAGTTTGTGTTTACTTTTGCTCTTAAATTTTAAAATATTTAATTTTAAAAATATACTAAAAAATAACAATGATGATTAATTTTTTTTTAAAATGTCTCATTTTTAATTCGTTTTAGACCTCTTAAAGTCTTGAATGGCCACTCACTATATCTTATAATATTTCCAATCAAATTTAAAATAAAATAAACTTCCTTTAGCATATGTCATACTTTATGTTCAATATTATAATGATATCATAAAGTCATTTTTAAGTGTCATTATGTATTAGTATTCATACTAATCAATTATTAATATTTTAATGTACAGTAATAAAAACAAAGAATGCAAATAGGACAATAATTTAAAGAAATAATAAAACTATACTTTATTAAGAAAACAGAGAGCAAATTTAATAATATTATAAGTGTAAAAAGATAATCAAACAAAAAAAAAAGTTAAAATGATATATCTGAAGTTAAAAAAAAGTTCAATAGAAAAATTAACAAATTATAATCAACAGACTTTTCAGTTAGCTCAAAACAATTTTCAGATATACTCTTAATAAAAAAAAAGTATACAACCTCAAGCAAACTTGCATTACACAATAAATAGTCACATTTAAGTAATGTCATTATTAATCTATGGCCATATAATAATGTTTTATAGATTCTTAATTTATCAAAATATTAAATAAAACTTAAGCACATTTAACATGTTAAAAGTTTGTTTTAATAGTAAACATATGTTTTCTAGAAAAAGTTATAAGATGTTTCGAAAGTATTCCTAATTAATATTAGTCTTGACACTAATTTTAAGCACTTATAAAAAACACTAGTCTTAAGAAATTAAAGTGTAAATTCTTTTATGAAATAAAATATATGTTACATAAAAGTTTATAACAATGGATACATTTTCAAATCATATGAATAGAATAAAAAAAATTAAGGAATGTATTCATATGTCAAATATATATCTAGTAAAATATGGCTATATAATTTTATAAAGTGTTGATATATCTGCACGGTTAAATATATATTATTTTCTATATTTCTATCTATTAGATTAAAGACAGAAGAATGTAAAAGTATTTTATTTTTTGAAAAATAATTGAAATGCAATTACATATTTGACTCTTTTTTTTCTTTTATTTATAAAATGCTGTCTTTTACTACACTGTTTTTTTTAAAGGGATTTTGTCCTTAAAACCTTAACCATGGTTAACCTAACCAAACCACTCTAAGTACCATCCCATCTTTTAACTCCTCTTCCCACTCCTCACTTTCACTTCCAGTTCCACACTCTCTCACACTCTAACATGGCTGCTCACTCTCACCTCCCCCTCCTCCTCCTTCTCTCCCTCCTCGCCGTCGTCTCCGCCCACAACATCACCGACATTCTCGCCGCCGACCCGCAGTACAGCGACTTCAACAACTTCCTCACCCAAACTAGGCTCGCCGACGAAATCAACACGCGCCAGACCATCACCGTGCTCGTCCTCAACAACGCCGCATTCTCCACCGTTGCCGACAAGCACCCGCTCTCCGTCGTCAAAAACCTCCTCAGCCTCCACATCCTCCTCGACTACTTCGACAACACTAAACTCCACCAAATCACCAACGGCACCACGCTCTCCACCACGCTCTACCAAACCACTGGCACTGCCAACGGCAACGTCGGATCCGTCAACATCACTGATCTCAAAGGCGGCAAAGTCGGCTTCGGCTCCGCGGCTTCCGGCTCCAAGCTCGACTCCACCTACACCAAATCGGTCAAGCAAATCCCCTACAACATCTCCGTCATCGAAATCAGCGCGCCGATTATTGCGCCGGGGATACTCGCCGCTCCTCCGCCGTCATCCAACCTTAACATAACGGCTCTCATCGAGAAAGCCGGATGCAAGACGTTCGCCTCACTCATCTCCACTAACGGACTCGTTAAAACCTTTCAGTCAACAGCGGATAAAGGTTTGACTATTTTCGCTCCTAATGATGAAGCGTTCAAGGCGCGTGGTGTGCCTAATTTGAGCAAGCTCACCAACGCTGAAGTAGTCTCGCTCTTACAGTACCACGCCACCGCCAAGTACCTTCCGGTTGGATCTCTCAAAACCACGAAGGACGCTATCAACACGTTAGCCTCCAACGGCGCCGGAAAATACGACTTCACCGTTTCCACCGCCGGCGACTCTCTCACTATCCACACCGGCGTCGACTCCTCCAGAGTCGCCGACACTATTCTAGATTCCACTCCGCTCTCGATTTACTCCGTCGACAGCGTTCTCCTTCCACCGGAGCTTTTCGCGAAGTCGCCGTCGCCTGCTCCGGCGCCGGAACCGGCTAGCGCGCCTACTCCATCTCCGGCGCCAACTCCTGCAGAAGCGCCTTCGCCGCTTCCAGCATCTCCTCCGGCTCCTGCTGGAGAGACTCCAGCTGGCGCACCGGCGGACGCTCCGTCATCGGCGGCTGAGCGGAGCACCTCCTCCGGCAAGAATGACGGTGTTCACGTGAAAGCTTCTGCGGTTCTCACTGTTACAGTGACTGCTTTGTCGGCTTTGTTGATTTCCGCTACTTTTATGTAATTTAATATTTTGGTTTTGTAAGTGTTTGAGTTTTTGGCTTTTTTTTCCCGGAATAGGATTGGACTGGGGAGTTTGGTTTATTTATTTATTTTCTTATAAATTAAATTAGGCATGTGGTGATGTGTACGACTTGGTAGTGCTGTATTTTATTTTAGCTTTTTTTATTTAATTTAATTTTTGGGTTATTTATGGAAGATCGTGGTGGTTGTATCTGGTGTGGCACTTTCTGTATAGTGTTATGTGAAATGGGTTCTCCTCTGGCGTTTGATTAGTGGAGCAGGTGAGGCAGGCCACGTGGAGGAGTGTGAATGGGTCCTACATGTTTCTTTTGGTGAGGACCATCTCATTTTAATATTTTCTTGTGCTGAAAAGAAAAAATAGAACTCAGATCTAGTTCTGAGGACTGTGCGGCGAATTGTTTTTCAATTTCCAACAACATTTTTTATTGTTCAATTTAATGATTTAACGATCTAGGTGACTCGCGAGGGCGTTGCACTTATTTCACGCGCTCATTCAATTCCTTGATTCTTTTGCTACTATTTTAATACTAGACAAAACATTGGTCTCTTTTAATTTAATGAGGGCCAAATGCAATTAACAAGGAGGGTTTAGTTAACTAGTTAATTAGCCTTAGGGTAGATGGTTAATAAATGGTTAAAAATAATTGCCCTTATCAACAACTGTGCCTTTGTCACGCCATAATCTGATTCATTTACAAAACTTTTGACCATCTCTTGTTGTTAGTTGCAAGTGTGGTCATGTGATATGATTCATGCATGGATTTTTTTTATTTTTTTACTTCGACTTTTCCGAAGGAATGTACTTCGATTGCACTTAGAACATCATCAATAGACAGAGTTTCATTCTGACTTTTGGGTATTTGTTAGAGGTTTCTAAGCCGCAGCAAATACTAAAATTGTTCACTCTCGAGTGTTTTTAAAAGTAGTCAAAAATGAATTAAGTTGATAATATTATAAATGACATATTAAATAAATCCCTTTCAAATTATCGTATAGTAATAACTCAATTTTTTATATCAACAATAACTCTAGTGAATATCTTTATCCAAAAAAGTATTATTTCATATTTATTACTTTTTTATATTTATATTATTACATTTTTAATCTATTGACTTATTAAGATAAAAGAAATTCTTTATAGGTTAACTTTTATGCAACACTCGGATGTCATCTTATATAACTAGTTTTGTGTTGTAAGCTAGAATAATCTTGCTATACGAGATTAGTTCTAATTACCGAGATCTATATATATATATATATGATTGAAATATTCTAAATTAAGATGTCTTAAAATTGAGATGGTTGAGGTGTCTTAATTTAAGATACCTTAGATTATTAAACTGTCTTAGGTTGACATGTTGGAGATTTTCTAGGTTGAGATGAGATCAATATATTAATATATTATGTTAACTATATATTACTATATTATGTTAAGTATTAGTTGGATATTTAAAATGATTAATAAGTTTAACCATAGTTAATAATAAGTAATTATTTTAAATCTATCATAATTAACCTAAAAGGTTGTGTTAATCTAAGTTCTGTATGTAGCTGTCTATAAATACTAAAATTTCAAGTGAAAATGTATGTTTTCTATTATAAGCTCTGAAACTTTTCAAGTACTGAGTACTAACTTAAGCGTTGGAGAACCTTTTGTAATATTTTTCTTATCCAGAAAAGGTCGAGAATCGAAATTCTTATTACTACAAAACTTCATATTTCCAATAACTCATTCCAACCAGTTTTTTCCTTTATTTACTCATCCTAAATATAATCTATTAATATAATGTTTGTAAGGACTTATATGCATGATGCATAAGCAAAGTTATGAATCTTATCAAGAGTTAACATGTTAATCTCAATTAAATTCTAAAACAAATCTCTCTATGTTAACTCACTAAATAAGTAAATAAGACTTTAATTAACTTTTAAATATTTTTTATAATTGTATAAATATTTTAAATTATAAATTGAATCCTAAATATTTTACATTAATTATAAATCAATTTTTAAATTTTATTATTTGTAATATAGTTGCAGGGTTAGATTCAATTTAACTTGACTAGGCACAACTCAACCTGACCTTGCATGATTTGGGCCTGATCTTGTATGACTCGGGCCTAACCTAACTATATCTTTTTCTTTACTTAGACCCAATTTAAGGTAAACTCAACACAACTTAGTATAACTTCAGTCCAACTCATTATAGTCTGATCTTGCCTCAAGCCAATTTGATCTTACCTCAACTCAGTCTAACTCGGTCTGATCTCGACTTGTCTAACATGAGCTCATTCAATCCTACAAAAATCTAACTTTAGCTCAACTTAGTATAGTTCATCTTAACATAGGTTAGGTACGACTAACTTAACATGAACAGTCGTGAATTTGACCCAAACTAACTTGAACTCGACTTGATCTGGGTCACACCTAGCCTCATTTGACCCTATCTAGACTGCTTCTTCTTGCACCACTAAGGTTTCTTCAAGCACCTCCAAATTTTTAAAAAATCCCCAAAGTGTCATGTTTGCAAAGAGAATTTTGTCCTTATGTATATTAAAGCAATGTAATAGTAGAAGAGGGAGGTGCATGAGGAAGGTGAAGGTGGATAGTGGCGGCGGTATTTTGTGGCGGTAGTGGTTTTATGTGGTGGCTTGGTGTCATCGGCAACGACGCAACAACAGAGCAGCGGCGAAGCTGTGGTGGTGGCGTAAGATCTTTTGAGGTAAGTTGGGTGGGATGGGTTGTATTCAGGAATATAATACTCTAGATCTAGAGAACAGTTTCGGAACAACCCATTTTAAAACTATTTTTTCTGTTGCAAAATAATTCTAGAATTGTACTCCAGATCTAGAGAATGTTTCGAAATAGCCTATTCTGAAACTGTTTTGCAACGAAAATCATAAATCACTCCCAAAATGTAGAACACCAATTACAGAAATCACTTTAAATCAACCATAAAATCTTTAATAAATCATCCTTACATAACACGATTAACAATTATTTAGATGGTGATGGACGATAGAAATAAAATAACGATAACAATAAATGGAATTAGTGAAGATAGCGATAATACACACAAAACAAAGGAGGTGCATTGAAGGTGAAATATTATAATAAAAATTTAAAATTGTTTGAGACACTTTACTCTGCACATAAATTTGGAGATTATTTTAAATTTTAAAGATATCCAAAAAGACAACAATCCCTTACCTACCATGATTTAAACCCCCACTCAATCCAACTCACTTGAATTTAGCATGACTTAACCCAAATTAAGTAAAACTTATACTCTATTATTTAAATAATAAATTAGTGTTTTATTTACTATTACAACGTAGTTAAATATTATTATAATTTTTTTCATCAGAATTATCGGACTCCATATACTTTTTTTCATATCATTTTTATATTGCACTTCAATTTCATTGTATCAGTTTAAATATAACAAAAAATTATCACGTATTAGAAAAACACTAATTTTAAAATAACTAATTGATATATAGAATCTTGTGCAAATGAAGCCGTATTTCCTTAAAAAAACTAGGTGTTCTGGTGTATATATATATTAAATGGGAAAAATATATAAAGTTAGGGTTTTAAATATTTATTAATTCAGTTTTATTTGTGAGGCTTTTGCTATCGCTTACAACTATGGCTACTCATGTTGCTGAAGCAAAGTCCACCATGACGACGTCGTCTCAGGATAAACGACACCGTTCCATCTTCGATGTTCCGTCGAATTTCTTCGACTCTTCTCGCCTTCTCCCTTCCCCATACTTTTCCGTTTCCGATCACCACACCGCAGGTCAAACCAAAACCTTTGAACCCTCCTCAAACGATGCCGTTCATGATTCTCAAAACGCTGTCGCTTCCGCGCCTAGGTTGACCTGCAATACCTGCAAAACTCAATTCGATTCCCTCCAAGACCAGCGTTCCCATTTCAAATCCGACATTCATCGGTTCAACGTAAGACTCAAACTATCCAGAATAGTCCCTTTTCAGTGATTTTTTGTAAAATTTATAATTTCTATTGTTGCATTAAAATGAGAATTTAATTCTAGTGCAATATATTGTAAACTAATTAGCTTGTATGATGAATTTGTTGAGGGCTATCGTAGCTACTAGAAATTGTTATAGATTGATTTATTGATTTCTAGTTAGTTGAGAATGTAAAAAACCTTTATAGTGATAATGCGTGAAAATTAGACTCTTAAAAAAAGAAAAAATTGAAATCACAATTCTTTGTTTTATCCTTATTTAAAAATAATTCAGAGTGGTCCCGTTTTCGGTGAATTATGTTATGTTTAGAATGCAATTTGCTTTGAAGAGCTACAGTTTTTTTTTTTTTTTTGGGAAGCTTGATATGCTCTTGTGTAAGTTAAAAATGGTAACAGAATGACAATGTGCATTGTGGTTTGGGGATGTGAGTGTGTATTGTAGTGTTCTTGTTAATGTTCACGGGGTTGTATTGATTATAGGTGAAGCTGACAATTGCGGGGAAGAATATTGTGAAGGAAGAAGATTTTGAGGTTCTGACATCTGAATTTGTCAAAGACTATGATGTGTCCAGTATCTCGGGATCAGAAAGTGAGGATGAGTCACAAAGTCAAATTGTACTGCATGACAAATCGAGTGAAAATTTTAAACAGAAACTCTTCTTCCTTCTTCAGACAGGGCAGAGAGTTTCTGTTTGGAAGTGCTTAATTATGAATGTGACTGAAAATGTATTGTATGATGATGAAAAGGCAGAGAACGAAGTTGTTCAGAAGTTGAAATCTCTGACTGCTGAGCCCAGAAACAATACTCAATTGAGGATTATTCTGCTTGCATCTGGTGGGCACTTTGCTGGTTGTGTCTTTGATGGTGATGCTGTTGTGGCTCACAAGACATTTCACAGGTTAGAATATGATTCTTGCTTCCTAACAATAGAAATTTGCTATACTATTTCTCAGTATTATTCAATAAAAGATGAATATGATTGAAGTTTCATCTGGGAAACTGTGTGGAGGGAGAATAGCAATATATGCATAATGCATACACCACTAAATCGTGTTCAAAGATTAATATTAGAATACCAACGAAGCATGTATCCTTGTCAATTATTCTCTTGTTGGGGGTCTTGTCTGTTGGAAGTATTGTGTTAGGGCGTGGGGTCAATTTTGCTCCTGGGTCAATTTTGCTCCTGTTCACCCACAATTGATTTTTTTTACCTGGATGAGTCAAGCACGAGCGTTAACTATAAAATCTTGATGCTTCTTTCCTGACATTTAATGTTGCAAGCCTATCTTCTGAAGCTTGTGTTAACTTTTATGTGGAACACCCCTTGCATTAGAGTATATGGCATAGATTAGCTAATGTTAACCCTGCAGCTGATCCCTTTTAGCTTATTCTGGACACCACCAGATGTGTACAGGCATACTCCTACACCCTTTTGGTTTTCTTTTTCATTGTAAGTCATTCGTTTATAAGTGGGAGTTTCATACATATTTAAAGCTCATTTATGGATTTATGCGGATGACTTTTTAATTTGCTTATAGAATAAGAATTAATTCAAAATTCATTACCTTCAGTTACTATTGTCTTAGCTATCCATTATTACGAGGAATAGATAAACAAGTGATTAGATGCAATACGTTCTATCTGAATGGAAATGTATGTTCTTTTTGTAGTCTGTTTAACTTAGTTTTGGCAGGAACGTATGAAATGTTATACTGTTTGATTAACATTTTCGGCAGTTCTTTTTATTTCCTTTCCCTTGTTTTATTTCCTAAGGCAGTAAAGCATGTACTTCTCAATCGTTGACCAAATACCCATTCACTATTTTCTTATCCACTTTTATGATTGCTAGTTCTATTTGCTAAAAGTTGTAGTTGAATTTTTGAATTTTGTTTTATTCTTAAGCACTTATCACTCCTATACAGATATGTTGTACGGGCCAAGGCAGGGAAAAAACAATCATCTAAAGATGCTTCTGGCGGGGCTATACATTCTGCTGGGGCCTCACTTCGTCGTTATAATGAACTCGCATTAAAGAAGGTGTTCAAGTTAAAGCTATATTTTTTTATTTACATGATAGTCAAATGTTCTGCATTTTTATGTTCTGAAATCAACTGAAAGAGAAACCTATTTATAAATTTGGAATAATGTGACAAAATGATGCTATTTTTCTTAATTCATTTCAAAGTGTGAGAAGTGGGAATTTTAAATTATAATTATTTGAAAATGTTTTTGAGAATGTTATTTCTTAATAAGTAAACCGACGAAACATTAAAGTTTCCCCTTTATCAAATGCCCCTTATTCATATTAAAATTTCTCCTACTAAAGCACAAGTTGCCTTCTCTCAATTATGTATAATTATGGTAACGGCTACTAAGCCTGGTTTGTAAAAAAATTTAGAACTCTGATATCATCATCTGTGATTACTTAAGGTCTATTTGGTTTGAGAAAACATTTTATGCCTTCAAAAATAATTACAAAAATATATAAACTTGTTTCCACTTTTCATAAATTGTAAAAGCAAAAAAATATTGTTTTTGTCATTTTCTGTATGAATCTTTGAAAGTAGGAAATAAAATAAAAATGAGTGTACATTTTTTTAATTATTTGTGAAGGCAGGAAAGAAGAATAGCTAACATATTCTTAAATCAAATGTATCCTTATAATTGGTCATGAATTTTGACAAATTGACTGTTACAATGATTTCTCTTCCAATTTTACTTACAGTTATTCATTTTCAAACATGCACGGGGATATGCAGAAAACCTTCCATACTTATTGCTTGCTTTGTTTGTATGCACCTCCGATTTTTAAATATGGACTGATTATTGGCATGCCATTATTTTAGGAAGTGCATGAACTGTTTACTGCTTGGAAACCTTATTTTGATGCCTCCAATTGCGTATATATACATGCACCTTCAAGTAGTCGTCAACTGTTTTATGATGGAGAAAGATCATATTTTGGCAATCAGCAGTGTGTTATTAGAAACATTGCTTTGACTGTTCGGAGGCCTACTTTGAGGGAAGCAAAGCGTGTATATAGTCTGTTGACCCAGGTAACCTACGAAGCTGATGAGAAGGAAGTTTTACAAAGCAAACAAGAGGATTTGGTAACAGTTCACATTTCTAAAACAAATGGGTGTCCAACCTCCAACCAAGGGAATGGGGCTGTGTTGGATGACAAAGATAAAGCTGAAGCTTGTTCAAGTAAAAAAAATGATGCACTCTCCATTTCGAGTAATGGAGAAAGTGAGAATGAGCTATCCGGTAAATCAACTCCTTTACATCAAGCAGCCCAATCTGGTGACTCAGTAAAGGTTTTGGAGCTCCTGGAACAGGGCTGGGATCCTTGCTCCAAAGATGAAAGGGGGCGGACCCCATATATGTTGGCACATGACAAAGAAGTGAGGAATAATTTCAGAAGGTTTATGGCATCAAATCCTGACAAATGGGATTGGCATGCTGCAAAAGTGCCCAGTGCATTGACCAAAGAAATGGAAGAATCACAAGCTGCTAAGCAGGTGATTCTGCTAAATGTGAAAACAAGTTTTGAATACTGATTTAAAATCAAAATTACATTTTTGTATAATCCACCATGTTTTCTCTATGATTAAAATAATGATTACCTCTTTTGTGGTAGTACAGGCAGAAAAAGATGCTAAGAGAAAAGCCAGAGCAAAGGAATTAAAGAAATTGCGTAAAGCAAAAGAAAAGAAGGCTCAGGTTCGTTTCTGTTTCATCTTATATGATCACCTCAATGACCTGTTTCTGAAAGCATTTCACCTTGGTTTATAAAATGTTATTTAATTGATAGTTTCATTACATATACAGAGCTAAATCATGGTAATTTCATTTTGTTAGTGTTTACCCTAGATATTTTTGAGACATCTTGTTGAAATAGTTTAGAGTGAAAATGGTACCTGGTCCTTTGATCGGCATTCCCCTATTTTGCCTTTCCACCATTGACTACCAAACACAAAGCAATTAGCTTGTGATGATTGAGTCTTTGGCAAGTATGCATAAACAAATGAACTTTTTGTGAATTATTGAAATGAGAGGGAAACTTGTACATACTTCACCAATTTGAGTTCTATTATTGTGCTTTACTCTGTTGTTTGTGGTTTCAGTCCTAGGGCAATACCTCAAGCAGTTTCCACATTTTTCTGAAGAATTTTCACTCAGAAGCTGCTTTGATTTTCCATATTTCTCATTTACCAGCACACACACACTTTTACTCATTATTCATCATTCTTGAGGTAACAAAAAAACGTGGTGTTCAGGTTGAAGCCACCTTGCCAAAGAATGATTCCAAAACTGTAGAGAAGCAAGTAACTGCTTCAACTTCGATAAGGGGACAATCTAAACTAAAAAGTGGCGTGCAATTATCCAAAGAGGTTAGATACTTAATTTTGATAATATGTGAAAATCATATCTTTTGTAATCATGCTACGCATTTATGAGATTATGTTACCCTTCCACCTGAGTAATTTCCACTCTTAACTGCTAATTGGAAATGGGTTGTTTATTGTTTTTTTGAAAACAGGACCAAATAAGAATGGCACAGGCCGCCGAAAGAGAAAAGCGAGCAGCTGCTGCTGAGAGGAGAATAGCTGCCCTCAAAATTCAAGCTAACAGTACGACCGCTTCACCTAGCATGTCAGAGCCTAAAAGTGGATTAGCCGGTGACATTTACTGTTCCTGTTGTAATTCATCACTTGCTGGTAAAGTTCCCTTCCACCGGTATCATTACAAATACTGCAGCACATCATGCATGCATGTACACAAGGATATCCTAGAAGATCAATGATAAGGTGTGTAGATACTTTAAATTTTGTTTTTGCAAGTCAAGATTGCTCCAAATATCCATTGTTCTTGATTTGGTTGCAAGTTATCTTGGATGGAAAAAGGTAAAGTGAAGCGGGGTGGGGAGCAGCCGTGGTGGAAGGACTGAATGGTAAATAACATGAGCTGATGATTTTAAAGGAATAAAAAATTGTTTCTAAGCAACATTGATACAGCTAGAGTCATAACAGCTATCTTAGAGCGTTCCCTCTGTGTTATTGGCATTGGTCCTGTATTATTTGATTTTCTTTTTCCGTATGTGGGTTTTTGTTGGGACTCTATTTTATCAGGCATGAATTGCCTGTTTTTAGATTAACCAGATCTGAAAGGTAGATTAGTTAAGGACTACAGCTGTATAACATAATCTCTCCATTGATGGTTCTAGCTTTAAATCTAAATACTAAAAAAGTTTATTTACTGTAGTATTATTCCAAAGGTAACAACTATTATTTGTTACTTGAAACTGTTTAAATTTACAATGGTTATTGCTGCATACACACATGGGTGCACACACGTCACTTAAGACGGTTTTCTTTATAGTCAGTCTCATCTCCTTTTACACCGTTGTTGTGATACTGCCTCCACACAATTTATATAATAATAAGAAAATACTTATATAATAAGAAAGAAAATATGAAAAATTTGAAATTCTTAATTTTTAAATAAATTTAAAATTATTTTAAATAATTAAACTACTTTCATAAATTTTTTGAATTTTATATTCAAATAATATATAGTGTATCATAAATAATTTTAAATTTTTCTATACAAAAAAATTATAGCAATAAAATTATCAATTCAAAACATATTAGATTTTAACCTTACAAAAAATGGTTAGAATGTGCCACTCGAGTGCATCCATCGCTTATAAAAGCGTGTTCAAGTTAATTACTTGTGTAGTTGCTACTTCACAAACTACAAACAAATTGATTCCTAATTTTGTGGCACCATGTCAAAACTATCTGCTGTTACTTCCATATTTTAGTCTGCACAAAAATATGTATCTGAATGATCAATCTAGTTGACCAGTTCTTCTTATGCTTCATTTTTATTTATTATCAGCCACGTAACATTTTGAAAGAAGCTAGTTCATTGACTAATTGGGTCATTCGTCGATTCATCTAGATATGTCAACACGATATATACACAAGATATGCTGCAGAAAAGATCTGGTTTATACAGTATTTTCTATATCAGCAAGCAACACTCGGTCTCTACTGATAAAATGAAAATCTGTAAAATTGATACTAACATGATATGCTACAAACTCCAAATCCATTTCAATGTCAGTGTAATTTTATAAACACCTTTTTTTTTTTAATTTATTGAAACTTCATTCCAAAGCAACATTGTAATATTAACATCAGAGGCCCATATCATCTCTTAAGATTTGTTCAACATAAAATAAAATAAAAAACAAATCATAATTTATCTAATTTATCAGATGTCCAAGTTCAAATCTTAGAATGGTCTAATTCCAAATCTCACAAAACATAAACAATGAAAACTTCAAATTCAACGTGGATTCTCTTCTCTAATATTATCTCTCTTTTGGCACTTCTGAATGTCACTGTTGTCACTATCTTCCTGTCATTCAGTGATTGTTGCAAGTTGTAAGAAATAATTTCAGTTCATAAAATCTTTGTCACCAAATTAACATGTATAAATAATTCTTGCATGGACGATTTGTCTATAAGGTGATAGACAAGAATCATAAACTTTAACATCATATGATATCCTTAGATTTTTTTTTCTTGATTTGAGATCTTTGTGTCACTTTAAAAATTGACGCATATGATTTCATGATAAATGAATGTCCTTGTTACTCAGCCCATAGGAAAAGTAACATTTGAACATTATTTTAACTAAAGGGTGATAAGAGCTTGAATGACAATTTTACGTTGAACACAAGCAAAACCAGAAAACCATATTTGTAAAATTCTTTGGTGGAAAAAAGAAACAATTTGCATAAGATACCAAATCATGATCCTAGAAGCTGATATGCTATCTCGATAATCCTGTTTTCGAACTTAAGTATTATAAATAGATTGCTAAGATCCATACTGTACACAATCAAGTTACTTTAATCACAGAAAAGTATTTACTAATACACTCATAATCCATACCAAGTTATTCTGAGAGGAGTATGAATTCGATTGTCACATAATACATTATAAAAAATTTCTTTAGGGTCTCACTAATACATCCTTTAATCACAATTACCAAAGCCTTATAAATATCAGTTAAGAAACTCTTAATATATCACACTTAACACTATGGCAGGTCCCTCACATTGCAGAGCCACCTTCTACATTCACCAGCAAACCTTCAACCTAACAACTCCTCTCGCAGTTAAATGCAACCTTGCTCACAATTCCTTCACCAAACAGCGCCACAAAGTGTATGCATTTACTCTTTCAACACTCTTGGGCTTCCTCCAAGTTCAAACTTCATGCTCCACAACTCCCCCCTTCCAAGTGCACCCTTTGACCGCAAAAGCTTGTGTGTGTGGAATATTAGGGTACTGCTTGGCCTTCAGGGCATGTCTGTTTTTACCCTCATACGCTTCTCAGTTAAGCATTGCCATGGCAGCATTTGGCTCGTTTTCCTTGGCTTCTTTGGTGTCACTTCTTTTCTCTGACTCCTGGTGGCACCTCAAGTGCATGTTTTACGTCTTACTTGTGGCGGTTGAGTTGCATGAAATAGTAACGGTCGCAGTGTTCATGCATGGGAAACATTGTTTGAAGAGATTAACGTGGCTATGGAGATCAAGATCATGCAACATGAGCTCTCTGCAACAAGAGGGTTTGATAGATTATAATGTGTAATTGAGGATGTGAAAGAATAAATGTTTGTAATATTAGTTATTTATATGTAAACCTTTGTCTGCCAAAAAAGTGTTGAATAAACTTGTATGCATGTTAAAAATTAAGATTGTACCAAAACCAACATAAACACACACATATGATATATTTAATAAATTATTTTATAAACTTATCTCTAGTTAATCTTAAACACATGGAAACTCTCGTGCGTGGGGTTATATTGTTTAAGGATGATTCGAGTGATATAAAAATCCTGTTAGAATACACTCCCATTTTAAAAAATAAAATTTAAGTCTAACTCAATCATCTTATAAGATGAAATTTTTATTTATTTATAAACTATTAAAAAACCTTAGTCTCGTGAAATTTCAACAAATATAAAAATATAAATGTATTTTTAATTAAATTAAATCAAATTTCAAATTTTATGTTAAAAATCAATTAAGTTCAAATCGAACCAAACTGTATTTTGTGTTTAAGATTATTTTGTGTTTAAGATTATTCAATAATATATTGCACGAACTTCTAATTAAAAATATGATAAAATATTAAAAGAAAAATTTAGAAAATGGAATTTTTAAAATGATAAAGTATATAGTAGAAGGGGTTAAAATATTTTTAATAAAAAAGTGGTTTTTCCTTACCGCGTAGACGGAGATAAAAACCAAAAAAAAAAATTGCAAAGCTTTCGAGGGAAGCTTTGTGTTTGTGTTTTTGTTAAGAGTGAGTGAGTCATCAAAAGGGAAACCCTCACCAATCTCTTTGCTTCACTTCACTCTCTTTACACTTCCCAGTGTTGAAGAGGACCAAGAAATTCAATTCAGTTAGTTACAATTGAGGAAGTAGCAGTTAATTAGGGTTTCGACGCGGCCATGGAAGAGGCGAAAGTGGAAACCCCATCGTCAGCGTCGAGAGGCAACAACGCCGGTGACCATGGTTCGCCGAGTTTGAGCCCTAGGGCGCGCATTGTCTCCGTTGCCTCTAACATTGCCTCGCAGCCTCTTCACAACTCTGACCCTCGCGTTTGGGGTGTTCTCACTGCCATCTCCAACAATGCCCGCAAAAGGCACCAGGTTTCCCCAGTTTCCTCTTTTTTTTCTTTCTTTCTTCTTCCAAAAATTTATTATATACGAGTTGTGTTGTGTTGTTTTGGCTCCAATTTAACTCAAGATTCTTGAGTTCAAGGATTATTGAATATGAATGCTCAGTTTCCTTCGTGATTGTATGTTGTTGGTTTAAAGTATTTACTGATTTTGCTAATAACTGTTTCGGGGGAAAGTGAATGATCAGCTTCTTCTTTCCCAGTCATTTTTTTTTCATATAAAAGTCTTTTAACACAACGTCTTGTTTAAGACATTCAAACCCAGTAACCAGAGTTTTTTGTACTTGGGTGAATTGGCGACTAATATTTTGTCAATAGTCTTTGTTTTATTAAGACATTATGGACAAATATTTGTTTGTATTTGAATTATGATGGATGAATGGAATAATTAATATTTGTTGTTGTGGAATACGGAGTTGTAGTTTTATGGATACGATGCCTATACTCAGAACCAAGCAAAACTTTAGAATGCATATTTTAGAAAGACAACGTTAAAGTGGTTTTAAAGGTTTTCTTGAGGTTTTTAAATGTTTTTATGTTGTTGTTGCATTTGAGAAAAATGCACGTGCAATAGTTGCTTTGGAATGCTATTACTTTTGCTAAAAAGAAAGGAATTGGGAAAAGCCCCTCTTAAATGAAAAGAATGAATTGTAGGTTAACTTTTTGTAATAAAATGTCATTTTATCCCTTTTTATCTAATGATTTATGATTTTAGAATGTAGAATGGTTGCACTAATTGAATATTTGTTATTATATTGAAGGTGAGGTTAATATGTATATGTTGTTGACTTTTTTTTATAACAATAGTATTGGGGAATTGACCCTATTGTTCATTATTTTTGGGTAAATGCAATCTACATTGAGTCCTTTAAGGTGTTGGTTGTGTCGACTGCGCTGAACTGTATAAAGGGACATGGTGAAAAACATGAAACAAAGGTTATCCTAAGGAATTTTTTGTTACTTTGTTTAGACCGAGCTGTTTGTTGATGTCCTATATATTGTCAATATTAGTGGAAATTTCGTTGCTCCTGTACCAGGGTGAGCCTTGGCACAATGGTAAGGTTGCTGCCTTGTGACTTAAAGGTCATGGGTGGACAAATCATGGAATAATTTCTCTACTTCTATGAGTTAGGCTGCGTATATCTTCCCACCCGAAATGGCTAGACCCAACTAGATGAGGGTTGCGTTTGTTGCTCCTTTATAATAGTCAACTAAAAATCTACTACTCATCATCCAAACTACTTATTAAGGAAATCTTTAGGCAATTAGGTACAATTCAATTTGTGGTATTTCAATTTCAGTAATTCACCCAGACTTACAAATGTCCGTGATTTCAAATTTATAAATTTTCTAATGAAATTGTGCATGGTAGTTAATTCCTACTAGTTTTCCCTGTGACCAATGTTATTTGCACTTTTATTTTCAATTTTTTTGGTTTAACTGTTCATTTCTCTTTTAATGTTTTCTCATAAATGTTTGCAACAGGGAATTAACATTATATTAAGTGCTGATGAACACTGCTTTGGGCGATTGGTAGGGGATGTGCGTTTCCAGATTGATTCCAATTCTGTTAGTGCAAATCATTGCAAAATATACAGGATGAAGGTTACTAATGAAAATATGGAGAATGCCACATCGATACTCTTGAAAGATACAAGGTATTGAATTCTTTTTAGAACTTGAGGTCCTCCCATCATTTAATTGGAATTAAAGAGTTTTTTTCCCTTTGTTCTTCATATTCTGATTTTTGTAAAACTTTATTCAGTACAAATGGAACTTACCTTAACTGGGAGAAATTGAAAAAGAATGGTGCTGCGGTGAAAGTCTGCCATGGTGATATTATATCATTTGCTGCTCCTCCACAACATGGTATGGTAATTTTGAATTCCCTTCAATAGCTTAATATTTCATTTTTTTATTTATTTCTATTCCGCCTGTTCTCACTGTAGTTATAGAGCTGATTTTTTTACTGGTTAATGCTATGGTTCTTTTCTCTATTTCCCGTTATCTTTTCTTTTCATTTCCTTCAATTGTGAAAAGTGTATACAAATTTTAAAAAATATTTGAGCAAATGTATGTTTAAGTGCTATTTGGTTGCAAATTGTCATTGAAAAAGTTAATATTGTTGTGATTAATTATCTTTTTTGTAAATTCATTTGTATTTGAGAAAATATATAAATAAAACATTGTCCCATATAATGATTTTTATTTAGTGTACGACAACTTCTGTTATTTATACTTTTGCTTGTGCACCTTTAATTTAAAGTAGGACAACTACTGCAATTATTTGTAATAAATTTGAGAAATTACTGCTTTGAGAGTATCTATTGCCTTCTGTATTTTGCGCTATTTCAAATTATTACAATTTGGTCTTATCATGCAGATCTGGCATTTGCTTTTGTGTATCGAGATGTGCCTGTGTCTAGCCCAATGCCAGATAATGCAGTTGTTAAACGAAAAGCAGGTAGTGTAATAATGAGCAGCACCTCATATATTTACCTTTTTTCGTCATTCTTGTTGTTCTACTCTAATTTTTGTGCAAGTAGAATGAAGCTTCTAAATTTATGTTGATTTGAAGTTTTATGTGTGTGCTGACATTCATAATTTCCTTTGCATGTGATCAACTCTTCGCAAATTACGTCTAGTTTATTGATGATTGAGATATATAATATACTGACTTGATATTTACTTTTATTTCAGTTTCTAATACGTTTTGCTTTTGTTTTGTCTTTTCTCCTCTTTCTCTAATGTGTAGAGGATTTTATTTCTGAAAACAAGAGATTGAAAGGTTTAGGCATCGGTGCTCCTGAGGGTCCCATATCTCTAGATGATTTTCGAAGTCTTCAAAGATCAAACATGGTGTGATAATTTAGAAGGATTGCTTATTGTAAACTTTTTTTCTTTCTTTAATTGTACCCAATCTTCTTGTCAGGAATTGAGAAAGCAATTGGAGGATCAGGTGGTTACAATTGATACTTTGCGTAGTGACAACCGTGCAGCTGTTGAACGCCATGAAAGTGTATGTAATAATCACAGTTGAACTTACTGGGACAACACCTAGATTAAGCTGAGATTCCCCTAAATTTTTTTTTATACCTAACCCTTAATTTTAGAAATGATGTAAAAAGGGCACGTTATGTTATATAATTTTGGTAATTATAGCCACTGATAATTATCCTTGTATTTCATGATCTTGTGTCAGTCAAACACACAGAATTCATCACATCCTTCTTATTTTCTCTCTTAGCATTTTATCTGAGTCTACATTTCCACTGTTGTGCTTGCCCAGCCTCCATCTACATCTGTATGGACTCCTTGCTTTCTAACCATTGTTGTCAATCCCAAAAACAGGCGCAGTGTCTGACCCTGAAAACACTGTAGCACATAGTGGGATGTCTGCTAGTCTAACCAATTAGAATAGGAAAATTGAAGGGTAAAACTTAGAAGGGAGCATAATAAGACAGATGAAAAGTCTGTTTCGCAGAGATTAAAAAGCAGAACACTGGATGAAACAGAGGAAGGCAGCAAAGGTTGGTTGGCCAGAAACAATGATAGGATTGCCAAAAAAGTGGCCGTAGAGGTTTAAGGATGATCAGAAACTGTGCAAAAATGAGGTTACAGAGGTTGCAGATGGTAAGAAGTTGGCACAAATACCCAGAAAATATTGGGAAATGCTAAGGGAGTTAGTTGAAAAAACGATGCTACTCCGTAACAGTGTCCATGCAATTGGCAGAGAAAGCAGGGTTTCAAATCTGATCCAAAGGGGGGACAAATTCCCAAATTTTCCCCTAAAACAGCCTTAAATGACACTTTTTCATCTTTAAGATAGGGTTTTTGCGACACACTCAAATGGTGCTGACTCCAATTGTATTTTGTCTACTGTTGCATTGCAACAACTGACACCTCAAACTGTATTTTGTAGCATGTTTGAGACACATCTATCATCATTGTTTGATGCCATTGATAATCATGGTTCTACTACGGATGGCAACGGAGTGGGTGTGGGTCTGACTTGGGTCCATCCCCGAAGTAAAAATTCACACTCATCCCCATTCTCGTCAGATAGGAAATTTTCGTTACATTTCCAAAATGGTAAAGTAAATTAGAAATTCCCGTTCTTGAAAATATATTGTTGTGAATTTCTTTGGAATGCGGTCTTGTCTATTTTTGCTGTTCTGTTAGTCATGTTCTTTGAGATACCAGAGTTGGTATACTCTATCTTTTTGTTTATTTTGGTTAAACAGATGACCTTCAAACTTGGTAGATGTTACGAACCTCAAAATGAGAACCAGGAAAACACTCACACAACAAAGAAATGTAGTATTATTCCCAAATAAAACAATCGTGAACAAGACCACTTTACAAAGGAACCAAAGTCCTTTCACACAGGATTAGCCCTGTCAACACTAAAAACAACCAAAAGTCCTCTCACAACTACAAATTGGTCTTTATATAGACCTACCTCAAAGACTAACAACAAATGGCCTTCCCCGCCAAACAACGTACAAACCACCCCAACTACCTTAGTCTTTATTTTTAAATTTTCCCCTATAATAAACTCTCCATATTATTTACCCTCTCATTTTCCTTATTCCTGACAGTAGATATGCAGAGTAGCTTATCTTGCTTAAGTGTCTTCTTATCCATAAATTTGAAGTTTGAAGATGAAGTTTGAAGCTAGTTGACAGATGAATTGGACTAGGGCCCATAAATTTGTTTTCTACTGGAACAAAGCAATAAGGTTGTTGTACATGGAAAATTAGCCTTTGTAATCAAAAGCATCCTTATGTCTTGTTTGTTATTGTAAAAACTCAAGCTTATAACTTTTAACGCGCTGTAGGTATTGGTTTGGCATATTGAGCTCTGGCTCAGCAGTTTGGTTTGATTCGGCGTTAGGCTGATTACTTAGGGCCTATTTTGATGAACTTTTCGATAAATACTTATTGGAAAGAAAAACAAGTTTCTCCTTAAGATAATCTATAGAAGCTTTCTCATATAATTTCTCTAAATTTTTATTTTTAACTTGGGCATAAACTTATTTTAGTTTATGGAGAAGCTCGTATAATTTTATCTTCTTATTTTTCTCTTAGAAGTTCTTATAGAGAAATTTGTCTAAACAAATCCTTTGTCTTGTATCGCCACTCACTTGAAAGATGCACTTATTACTTGATTTTATACACGGGTAACATTGGCACTGCTGACAGTAATGTGAAGGAGCATCTTTGTTATCATTGAAACTTTGGTACTGAATGGGGATAGAGTAGTAAGATCCAAGAATGATATTATGATTTCTTAGAGGAAGTAGTTTATGGACATTTTGGAGGAATCAGGATTCGTAATGGCTAAATTTGTTGGCACTCATATGGATCGTTGTGCTAAACTTTTGCCATGCTAGGAGGAGCCATTTTCTACACCCAAGAGCTAACAACAACTTGGTAGGAAAGTTAAATTATTTCACTATCAATTGTCTAGATATTTCTTTTGCAGTTACCCCTCACCCTCCCCAACTCTATTCATGATACTCTGTCTATCTGTGCCACTGAATTTTTCTCTTTTTGACTTTTCCTTGTCTAAAAGAAATTCAGATGTGATGTACATCAACTATCTCTGCATTTTGTCCATTTTAAAATAAATGTTTGATCTAGATTTCACCTTAGTTACTCACATAATTTGTAATTTGCAAAGTCTTATCCACTTTATGATTCATATTGTGTAGGAAATAAAATCAGTCAAAGACTCAGTTGAAAAATGTTACCTTGACCAATTAAAAGAATTACAGCAGACGGTGGATCTCAAACAGAAGGAATTGGGGGATCTCAACAAAGCATCTGCTGAACAAAGACATGCCCTGGAAGACCTTAATGAAAGGCTTAGTGCTTCTACACAGTCATGTGCTGAAGCAAATTCGATAATAAGTAGGTATGAATTATTTAATTCTTCTGTACTTCTGTATTTTATAATATCATTTTGTTTTAATATTTCTGTTAAGTATTGTAGACTTTAAGTGGTTCATATGGATATAGTTTCTACTGTTACTTGGTTAATTGGTCTTTTATGTTACCTAGTGAATTGACAATACAGATATGGTTTCCCTTAGTTATTCCTGTCATAGTAATCTATTATGCCTACAATGAATTGGTGCTGAATCTAAATTCTAAAAGCTGTATTATTTATGCTGACAGTATAGTAACTCTCTCTGTCCTTGTGTAGTCAAAAGGTAAACATAGCTGAACTAAAGGAACAATTAGATGATGAACGGACTCAACGAAAAGAAGAGCGAGAAAAGGCTTCTGCTGATCTAAAAGGTGCCGTTCATAGAGCCCAGTCTGAGGCCGTAGAGGAAATAAAACGACTCTCAGATGCTGGCTTAAGAAGAGAAAGAGAGCTACAAGAAGCAATAAATAAGCTTCAGGTTTGAAAGTTTTGATGCTAAATTAGTAAGAAACTGCTCCTTTTCTACTATTAGGAGCTCACATTCTTTCTCAATATATGTTGTAGGAGTCCGAGAGAGAAATGTCTGTGCTGGCTGAAACCTTGAGGTCCAAGCTGGTATTGTTTCAATTTTGCTCCGGTTAGTTTAAGAACATTTTTGCACTTACACTTCGTTTATAAATTTATTCTTTATATGCGTTTTCTGTTGCAGGAGGATACCAGGCAAAAGTTGGTTGTGTCTGATAATAAAGTTCGCCAATTGGAAACCCAAGTACATGAAGAGAAACTGGCCACTGAAAATGAAATGAAGGTAATCATATCATTTTATGTAGATTATTGTGTTACTTTATCTCGTCTTGCTTGATATCAAGCTGAAAATAAATTTTAATTCATGGAGCAGAAAGTAGAACTTGAACAACAGGAAACAAGAAGATTAAGGAAAGAGCTTGAGAGCGAAAAGGTAGATATATGTGAAGCAAATAAGTGAATACAAAGTGGTTTTATGGGGATGATATGTTCTTTACATTCAGGTGCAATGCTAATGTTATGTAGATGAAGCTGCATGATTTATTGGTATCACAAACACCGTGACTTTAACTGACTATTACTAATGCTGCTCTTCATCCAAAGAAGGAAGAAAAACTTAATAGCTTATATTCTAATTGGGTTTTTTCGTCCTATATCTTATCATCTTTCTTTAAGCTCATTTCTTTCCTGCGGGTCAAGTTTCCTTATTTGAAGCCGAGGTTTTTGTTGATGTTGTTAGCAGGCAGCTCGAGAAGAAGCTTGGGCTAAAGTTTCTGTTCTTGAGCTTGAGATAAATGCTGCAATGAGAGATCTTGATTTTGAAAGGCGGAGGTTAAAAGGTGCTAGGGAAAGACTAATGCTTCGGTAAGACTAGATTTGGTGTTGATTATAATTATTGGGCATTTGTGATTTGAAAAGTAGGTAGAATCCCCAACGTAGACTACTTACTGGCATAGAATATCAGAGGACATTTGTATTGTAATAACTATTCTTTATGCAGAATAAATTAGATAGGAGTTCTAACACTCTAATAAAATCTTCATAAGGATCATGTATATTAGGATTTTATAAACATTACCCTGATGGATCTTAACTAACTTTTAAACTGATATAAAAATATAATGAGATAAAATGGATGTAGAAACATGTTCAGCAAGAGTAGGAGTATCCAAAAGTTTAGGGAACCTTCTTTAGAAGGTATTTTTGGAGTCTTTGTTGCCTATAAACCTTTTTCTATTGATATCTCTATAGAGAATGTCCGTACAAGAATGTTTGTGAGTAAATCGATGGCTGCGATTGCAGAAGAAGGAATTTTGTGGTTAATTGTGTTACTTTGATTTGAATATATACTACTCAGCAACGTTATTTCTATTGAAAATGTAGATACTGGTGTCCATAAGTACGTATTGTCATTCATATTGAAGATTTGTTTTCAGCTGAATGTTACAAGTCCTAGCTGGTTAATGTACTAGCGAGTCATAGTATATGAAGTCTGTTTTGACAGTTATGCTTTGTTAATTCTTCATGTGCACCTCTTGCATTCTTCGTAATGATTGTAGATTTCTAGATTTTGCAGCTGAAGCTCTGTGATGCCTTGCAGGGAAACACAGCTTCGAGCATTTTATTCCACTACTGAAGAGATACAAGTACTGTTTGCTAAGCAACAGGAACAATTGAAATCTATGCAGAGAACTCTAGAAGATGATGAAAATTATGAGAATGTTTCTGTAGAAATGGATGGAGTCATTGGTGGAACCTTGGGCAGAGAAAAAGAAGTTGATGGATACCATAGCCAAAATGACGCCAAGGCAGATTCAACTACTTCTGCACAAAAGCTCCACATAGATCACGTTGAAACATCAAGCAATGAGGCAAGTGTCACTGAGAAGCATGACTGTGATATGAGAAGTGAAGAATGTCAAAATACACAAGAGGCAGAATTCACCAGTGCTGACCATGACCATAGTGTCAGAGGCGGCTTTGGTTGTAACATTGATGGTATTAGCACAGGAAATGTGGTGGAGGAAGATGCTGCTGTTGGCACTGAAAAAGTTCTTGAAACTGAGCAGAATATTGATTTGAACAAATGTTTAGGCGGGGACACAATGCAAATTGATGACGATGATAACAATGTACAAGAAACTGAGGAGCTTGCTCAAATTCCTTCTCGTGAAGGTTTACATCACTATCAATCAAGTAATCCTTCAGAGACTCAAAAGACCATTGAGGATACAGAAGTTGAAGGAACAATCAGAACAGCAGACCTTTTAACTTCTGAAGTCGCTGGTAGTTGGGCTTGCGATACAGCCCCTTCTATGCATGAAGAAAATGAATCTCTGAGAAGCAGAGATAGTAATGAAGTTTCAAGAGCATTGCTTGATTCTAGTGTCGTGGTGGCTGAGAGTCAGAATACTCTTTCTGATGCTACAGTTGCCAGACAAAATGAACGACGAGCACTAAGTGAGATGATTGGCATTGTTGCTCCTGATTTGAGGGAGCAATTTGGAGGCTCTGCATACGATTGTGACCAAGCGAGGGAAGATGGAGGCGGTTCATCTGACTCAGATACTGAGAGTTGTAGCAACACTAGCATTGATAACATAGCCGATGCAAAGGGTGGATCGATATCTGATGAGGAAACTCAGGCTAGTGACCATGATCAGGAGGATCAAAAGCAAGGTGATAGCATGGATGAAGACGATGAAGCCACCCAAGAAGATTGATTTTCTTGCATAGTTGGAGATTGTAAGGAGATATTCGGGTATGTAAATTGTATAGATACTGAAGGAATCTCCTGTTCTTTTTGCAATTGCCCTAGCTCCCTCACCCCTTCCTTTGTAATTATATTTAAGGCAGTTTATTGCATATAATTATTGAAAAATTATTAAATGCCATTTTGCTTCATTAAATGCAAATACTGATAAAAAAGGTATTGAGTTGCTAGTTAATACATGCTTCAAGTAGTCCATCTAAGGAAAGGACACACCATTTTGATTTTTGTCTTTCCAAGCCATGTTAGTTGCATCGTGATGCAAAGTATGTATCAGAGAACTTATATTTCACATCGTGAATTGAAAGATTCAAAAACATTTAAAAAATGTAACATATAATTATAAGATACAATTAATAACTACTGTAGAAAAGTGTGGTTGTGTCTGTATATTTCCTGTGCTGCAGCAACGTTTGATGTGTAGTTGAGAAGGGAGCACAAGCAAGGGTGACGGGTGTAGGTGGGGAAGAGATTGTGGCTGAGCCTAGAAGTGAGGAAAAGGCAAAATAAAGTCCTTAGAGCTAAGGTGATGTAGATTTTGCTTTCATAGAATATCCTCTCGTTGTTAAAGGAAACCATTATGACAATCCAAATAAGGAAGAGGAGGAACTGGATGGAGGGAAAAACACCAACTGGTATGCATCTCCTCTCACATAGTCCGCGTAATAAAAAGAATCAGCTTAAGATTTTTTCAAACCGGATCATGGGACTTGACCTATTTTGGAGTAAGACGGTTTCAAACATCATTCAGGTTGTGATTCTTGTTAGAAACGCAATTCATCGCATAAACGCATTTTCCAATTATTCGTGTTTGCAATACGAATAGTGTATACATGTTCCAAGCATTTTAAAATATCAGTCTGTAGAATTTGACTCAGTTTTTACTGAAAAAATTGCCATGTGTGCTTGGAATCTGAAACTCTGGTTCGCCGAGTATAATAACATAAATGCTATTACGTTACCACTTTGCCTAACAATATTCTCTTGCAAAATGGTAAAATAAATTGGATAAATAAAAACATCCCCTTTTTCGGAATTCGTTATGCCGTGGAAATTCTTGCCCTAATTCTTCTTGTGTATAGGAAGGGAGAAAAATAGTAGAATGGAAATCTTGAAAGGGGACAGCGGCAGCAATTCAGAAGTGTAAATGCAAAAAAAAGGGAAGAACTTAGGATTTGTTGAAATATAAGACTTTCTTTAATTTAGAATCACTGGCTAAGGAGCATGAGACTTTAAGTGCTCAAATGAGTATTTTGATCCTGTAAAGTTTTAAATGAACTGTTCGATTTCTTAGTCGTATTTTTAATACTCTGCATTAAAATTAATTAAACTGTATAATTTACCAAATATTCGAGTTCTAAAGCTGTTTTAGACTCCCAGAAGATCACAATCCGTTATCCGATAACACTTTAGCAACAATGTTAATGTCCAATCAAAGGACAATCTAGAATACGGGCCTCGTGATTTGCACTTTAGAAATATATGCCGAAATATCCGTGTTGGAATTTATCCTTTTAGTTTTATCATACATAAATATATGCCAAAATATCCGTGCATATAACATTTTATTTAGAACTAAACATTAAAAATTTTCAAAAATTAATATTAAAATCACCAAAAGGTGTTAAATAAAAAAAGAAACTTTTGTTATCACAAATCACACGTTAAACTGATTGGATGTTCCAAACAGTTGAGTATCATCAACATCACCTTCTTGACAAAATTCTGCTGTGCTGTGTGAAGGAGAAGATATCATATTAATGTGTTAACAAATCTCATACAGCAATAAGCATAGTTATTAAGCATGTGACACGCAGATTCAACATTTTGTTCCAACAATGTGTTATCTGAGGTTTGATCGTGCACATTAAGATTCCCTGTAATACTTCCAAATTTGTTATGATAATAAGTTAAGAGATATGAAAAAGCATTGTAAGGTGATGGCAGATACTGTGGTGCATGAGAGAGTCCAGTCTCTGTAATAATCTTGGGGAAAATGGATTGAATTCATAGAGCTATAATTGTACACGTTTAAAAATGTGACAATGATGATGATAATAGAAGACGAAGAAAGCTAAGTGATGTTGATGATGATGAGGATGTGTACCAATTTTGAAGGCAATCAATGCCACTGGATAATTGAGTGGCAGAGATAAGATCATGGATTTCTAATTTGAATGTAAGGGAAATTGTGATGGTGAGGTGGACCACACACACAGATATATTGATATATATATATATATATATATATATATATATATATATTGATGTTGAGAGATGAATGAGAACACAGATAGTGCATGTGAAACTACACCTCCTACTCACTTCAACTTGTGATTTATCCAACTATGATATTCTATTACCTTTATTCTTATTTTATTGCTTTCTATGCATTTCCCCCCATGCAATATTACTTTATCCAACCCAAAAAATAATTTGATTTGATACTTGCTTATAGGATACTTCATTAACTGAAATTTCTAACTACTGTTTTTTTTTTTTTTTAATT